>Ga0131853_10000915_pt1 | contig 53410 bp, 47 predicted proteins | sample TergutLab28metaG_FD_92764 | JGI IMG/M metagenome (GOLD analysis project Ga0131853, IMG submission 92764) | Labiotermes labralis P1 segment gut microbial communities from Petit-Saut dam, French Guiana - Lab288 P1 (version 2) (version 2) | ecosystem: Host-associated > Arthropoda: Insects >...
GCTTCACAGTGATATGCGTGGGGTCTCCGCAAGTGCTGGGCGAACGAAATAAGATCCAGTGCAAAACATTTCTCCATAAGGAAATGAGTCAGTGGGTTAGCATGAAAACAAACAGAGGAGGCTACCAAAGATTACAGGGTGTCTATAAACTGCTATTCATGACGTGCATAGGTACATAATTGGGTAAAGTTGCCGGAGCGCGAATCTGACCACAAAACATTATATAATGTGGAGATAACGTATTGGGCTATAATACTAAGCCTATACATGAATGTGCGGGGCATTTAAATGGCTGCCGCGCACCCATTTGGTGCGTTCGTAAGATACCGACTTAAAAGGATCGGGTGCGTTCATTGGATAAAGGTTAAATACTTCTACACCCCAGACAGAAGTCTGAGTTTTTTTTTTTAAACAGGCTGTCATTAAAGAAGAAGAAGAAAAAAGAATGAAATATTCACAACTATTATAAAATAGTAGATGTACTTACTGTGATGATTACTCCAAGAATGATATACAACTTCACATTCTTCCAGAACATGGAACGTGCCAGATTGCGACTGGTTTTACGAAAAGTTACAGACTGCAACACAAATCACTCAGTCACAATGACACTGTTGTCATCTGCACATTTTTTATAATCATCAACTATGGATATTTGCAATCATCCTGCGAATTAATATTACAGGTGAGGTTCCTATTACAAATCTTTATAACTATATTAAAATGATAAAAGAGCAGTCACATCACATACATGTGTATAAGGAGAGTGAAGCTAATGCACTATATACTCTTAACTTCAGCACTAGGTGCATGACAAACATGTGCCTCATTCACAGGAATGATTGCTGAACTTGTGCTCGAGCCACTATACTTCCAGTAATAAAGCCCTCTGATTCATATTTAGAGGATGGATGGTTGCCCCCTCCACCAGTCTGAATAAGGTGCCAAACAGAAAAATCCATCCCCCCCACTAGGAAACACTCAGGTCAACCAGCCTGGAACTGATCATGTTACTGAGTCACTCTGGTTCACGTTAAAATACAGTAATCATAATTTTTAGACACAGCATAATTTGTACTGATTGCATCTGATTCTTTGTAACCAAATATTCAAAGCAAAGCAAAGGACATGAAATTCATAACACGTGATGAAACCAAGTCATTTCTTCTATATCATGCGAAGTAAAATACTTACGTTGGCACTAAGATTCTCAGTTTTGTTCACCAGTAGCTCTAACCTCTCCCCTCGCATAGCCACATTATCTGCAAATCATAAAATATACACATCTTAAGACCCCAGCACATTCTCATATTCAGACACTACTGTTTCCGTCTGGTCAAAAAGTTACAGAAATGTTATACCCATTGACTAATGAATGCATATATACAAGTTTTATCAAAGCAATTGGCTTTTGGGTTACATGAATATTTCTTCAACCGCACAGTATCAAATAGTGCTCCAGATAGCACGATTTCAGGATGATATTTTACCTATGGATCTGATGAATATGAATTAAGAATCGTACTGATAAAAGAAGAATGTTGCTCCATCACGTATGAATTTTGAAATTACAATCCCTGAATGGTTGCACTGTAATCAAATGGTGACCAATCAATTTTACATAAGCTGTGGTTTGAGCACTTAATATCGAACATGGAAACCAATGAAAGAAACAACAACTTTTAAACACATTACAACATCAAGAGTTTCAAAAAGTGTTTCAGCATGTTCTTCATAAAATCAGGCAATATAAACTTTAAAGAAAATTTTATATATGCAAGGCAAGTCAAACAGAAGAGAACATTTACACATGTTCATGAAACAGTGAAAATGGGTGACATGAAATCCTAGGAGAAAGTGTACCCACACATCTCAACTATGCATATTGAATATACTTATTTACTCCATGGTGCAGAGTCCTTCTTGAGGAGCTAACTGGTTTGCAGCTAGTCAAGATTCACAGAACCCAAAGGTTCATTACTGCACTCACAAGCGTCCGCCACCTGTCTCTATCCGGGCCCGCCCAATCCAGTCCATATACCCACATCCCACCCCCTGGAGATCCATCCTAATATTACCCACCCATCTCTTTCACTCCGGTTTCCCCACCAAGACCCTATACAACCCTCTCACCTCACCCATATGCGACACATGCCCAGCCCATCTCATTCTTCTCGATTTTATCACCTGCACAATATTGGGTGAGGAGTACAAATCACTGAATATACTGAAAGTAATAATCTTTCAACAAATAAAGAAACACCACCACCAGCATCACCTTTGTGGATTCACCCTAACTAATATACTTTCTACATTCACATAATAATACGCCACTATTTCCGTTTTTCTGGAACATTTGAATATCCCAAGAAGTGTGAGCACTTGCACCCGCTTTATCTGAAAAGCTTGGATGCTTTAAGGGTTAGGCCAAAAGAAACAAGAAATGCCACATGCACAGGAAGTGGCTTTCACTAAATCATCAGGTGTACACCATCAGCAATTTACAGACAAAAACTTTACACAGTTTTTAATACTATGTTCACCAGAAGATATTTTTGCCACAGGATTCTTATAACAGAATTCAGGCCACAAAACAAGACACAGCGTACATTTGAGAGAGAGAGAGAGAGAGAGAGAGAGCGCATGCATGCGCATGTGTGTGTAGGGGACCAGAGGGAAATATTCACACAGACAAAGCCCTAAAGAAATGTTTTTGCCATGTACTGCTGCTAAGGGAGATACAGCTTTTTGTTTCAGTGTTATTTTGAGATTTTCCACACAAAGATGAACTTGGAGTAATGCCGCAAAACAATGACACATCTATGGCTGAAGTGATAAAAAAATGTGAATTATGTGTGTCAGGTACAACTGAGTCAAAAGTGTCAAGACACAGCACCAAATGCTGTTACAACCAACACCACCACCACCGCAACCACCATTTTCTAAATAGTGCTGTAATATTCATATACACAAACAACACAAAAATAATAAATGTTATCACGGTTCTAGAACTGCTTGCTATAATTTAAACCTCCAGCAAAGAGTAAGAGGATATTTCATTATTGTCTGCCTTGTATGGTGGCTAATCCATTTGGCAGATCAGTATCAATGATCCCTTTCTACAGAACAATAATGCCATTAAAAGAAACTAACACTATAATCTTCCGGACTCTCTTATCAAGAAAATGGTGACTACGCTAACATTTTGCAACCAGCTCACCAATGTTTTTAACCATGATGTTCTTCAGCTCATCCAGTTCTCCATGAACTCGAGATATGGTGTCAATATCTCGAGATTCTGAATAATGTTTCTGTAATCGATACAAAATGACAACAGATAACACAAACTCCACAAGTACATTATCAGGAATACTGTCTCATGTTTCCTTCATAGAATAGTCACAGAATAAAAAGAATTTATACATGAATGACCCATTCCACAAAGTGTCCATGAAAAAAATACTATGACTTTTGTCTACCTTCACAACATGTCTTTTTTTTCTTCACATGACTTTTCTAATATACACTTTACTCACAGAGGTCTGTAGATCTACCAGCAAAGCTGTGTCATTATAAATGTTTATATTTCCCATAAACAAAGCAAATTCAATGGTAGGTTACATTAAAGGTTCAATTAACCCAGGTTATTTTATGCGCGCACTGCCATATGAATAATTATAATGTAATGTCTGACATTTTCAGTGACAAATGATGCGTGATAACAAAGTTATATGCTACTTTGAGTTTCTAATTTTTATTTATTTATTTTTTAATGGCAATGACTGAGTACATTCACATCCAAGTTCCAAATTTCTCTAAAAGAAATCTTTTTATTGTCAACACATTTTCTGCCATTTAATTTAATATATGCAAAGTGACTCAAAAACACACCAATAAAACTTACCATTTCATTGGCTAAAACTTGAGAAAACTCTGTGTTCATTGCATATGCCAGAGCTCTGTCTACACTGGAGCTATAAGCTGTTTGGAACCTTCGCTTGATTTCATTTAGAAACAGAAAAGCCCTTGAACGTTCAAATTCCTAGATAGAATCAAAACATGTATTACAGTACTTACAGTAGAACTACAACATAATTCAAACCTTCTGCATGTGAATTAAAAGATATAGGTAATAGAACAGAAATTCTTAAGTAGTAAATACCATAATATAAAGAGTGAAGGCCTGAGTATCAAGTAGTCGGGTACCTACTCTAAAATTGCCAATAACAACTATGCCTCAAACAGTAGCTGGGTTCTAAGAACAGGGATTATAAATCTGTGGTAGGTCTCAAAATGTAGTTGGATGCAAACACATATATTGTAGGTAATCACTTGTACTGACAGAAAATGTAAATTATGGATAGATTTAGATAGAAACTGGACACTAGCAAAGGAATGGTAAATGGGGGCCAAATCATGAGCAGTGACAGGGTAAAACCATAGCAACTACAAATAATGATGACAGTCATCAAAGGAACTAACAGTGGATGGATCTCGAACAGTACTAGAATGTGAACATACAATGGTTAGATTTTTTTTGGCACCTGTGACAAGCAATCAAAATTGCTGCCCCAACAGAAATTATAACAATAGAAAATCACAAATGTTTATTACATTTCCTGTTATTTTCCTCAATACTGTAAAAACTGTTGAGGTCAGAAAATCAATTTTTATTTTCATTTAAAGTATTCATTTTGCTGTCCCCTGGACTCTGCTGTCTGGGGCAGCAAAACCATTTGGCCTCCCCCACCCCTTTCCCAGTTATGCTCCTGTGAACATATATATTCCTCACACCAAAAGTGATTTCCAATCTCTGTTACAAAATAGCAGCAACATTATTTATACTTACGTCATCTGTAATACACATGTACACAATTCTGTTCTCACAAATGTAATGGAAAAGATAGCTGCCATGGGAATATGTCAGCTTTGCATTTTCAGGCGGTATTTTAGCCATGATCTGTTCTGTGACCTCTGAGAAGTTTCCAGCGCATGATGCATACTTTGTGAGAACTACAGTGCCTCTTGCTATTACACTGTAGAGGATAGGCATTGTGGCAAATTACTGGCAATCTGAAACAGTAATACATGAAGCAATAAATTCTATATATTTAATTTTTTCGTTATATGACATTGTGTGATTTGATAGATGTCCCATGTTCGAAAGGAAACTGCCAACACTATCTTCGTTAACAGCACCACAGACGAGGGTAATGTAAGCTGACAGTGAACGCTGTGATAACCAAAATTGTTACCTTAATCTTCCAACTTCACGTATGTTCTAAACATGGCTATCCAGATACCAGAATACATGGCCACAAAACAGGACACTAGTACGTTTCGCTTAAAACGCTACTGCGTTGTGGAAGCTTCCGCGCTAAGTTCTACTTCAACCAGCAAAAGTCTAACGAATGCAAATAACTTTACCACTTCAAGGCTACATGTTGCTCTGATAAACTTGATTACTCATTAAACATGTCAGCAAGAATACAAAGAGAATGAAAACTCTTCACAGTAATAAAAAAAAAATTACTCTTTCTTTCGGATTCTCGTTCCGCCCATGGTTCAATGTCGCATAGGAATAAATAGATTATATTTACCGTTCCCGTAAAAGCAAAACTGAAGTAAAACAATCAGTATCAACACGATACCAGAAACGCACCAAAAAATTTACTTTACTGAGACAAAGCTCGACACAGACTTCAGCGTTAAGACACTTTGTTTGTAAACCTACATAAAACTAAGTGTCAAAAAGCAAAACACAGTCATCAGCACATGACCGAGTATGCGCACTGATTGTCACTTTGCTAGTATCCAGTAAAAATGCCACATTTAACCGAAGAGTATAAAGCCGTGTTATGACTACAAATACATTATTTTTTATAATAATGATTTACTTTACATTGAAAACGTGATTATTTCTGAATGAGTAGTATCATTCACGCACCAACGATAACAGTCACGGATTATACATGATCACGGTTACGGATGTGAACTTCTATATGTTCAGAATTGAACCGAAACGAGGATTGTAGCACGACAGCAAGGCCTGAATGATTTGAATTTTGCATTTGTGTCGTAGCTTTAGTTGTATTATACGCAGTGTGTATGTCACAGGCAGAGGGTGCAGTGGAAGCGGCGAATACGTTGAAACGGGGGTTCGAGAATGTAGTTTTCTTTATTATTTAAAGATCACATTGTTATTCGAGATGCAAATATTCTGGGTTGACATGTCACGCGACTGGTTTCCACCACTCAGAGACGTTGGGAATAACGTAGTCGCCCAGTGAGGGTATTACAACTCAGAAGACTTGTATCAGCAAATGTGTTGTGATAACCTCAAATTTCGCACATTATTCTTACAGAATATTAACTCGCATATCACACAGTCATGTTTTTGGTAATGCAAAATTCAAAAACATGACTAGGAAGCCTTGCCGTTCCAACGTTGTTGATCCACCTGAAGAATACACTATAACAGCCTTCACTATACCTTTACGGAAAATGAATTTTAGCGTAGTAAATAGACCACAATATTATACTCTTGCGTAGTCATACACGAAAGTGAATGCTGGAAAACTGATCACGTTCCATGTAGATTGCACATTACGCCTTAATTCCTACCACAGGATTACAACTTATGTTACACAAATTCGTATTAATTTGCAGGACTAGACATGCAAGCTACGCTAGTTTTTTTTTTTTTAACAGCGTTATGTTGTTCGTACGACGAAGAGGTTAAGGAGGTCAATAGACTTGCAGAAAGTGGTTGATTTAATAAGATGGCAACAGCAAATAAACGTTTGTTTCTTACGGGTGCATCTGGACTCTTAGGACGAGCAATATACAAAAAATTCGTTAATGAAGGCTGGACTGTTTATGGTACAGCATATTCTAGGTAGGTAGCAAACATAATTTCTGATATTCTTATTGGGAGGTTTACGTCTCTTACATCACACACGTCCCCTTTCTATTTCAGCAATACGTATTGACTGTGAGCATATATTGGTTTTTACATTACAAATTGGGTGTTCTTCGAATGTTCGATTGCTGTGATTACGTGTTCGAATCCCGGAAGACGCTTGTGCTTTTATCGTCGTGTGTAGATTGAAACATTGCGTTAAGCCAAATATCAGGATTAATTATTAATTAATTAAGCCGAGTGGCATTGTTTATGCTCGCTGTTTCTGTTTTTATAGACCCTCCAATATCAAATATAATGAAACTCGGAGAAATTTATGAATAAAATGGTGGACAGATAGACGTACACGGGTTGTCTGTAGTACTTAGTTTTATGCAGGATAACAAAACTGAATCAAATCTATCCAGAAAGGGGCTCTTTTGCACATCTGCCCAAAGAAACAAATAATTTACCTTATCATACAGCTGGTGAAGACTGTGTCTCACCAGCTCATGAACAGCAATTAATCTGTCATCCCCCTCCTCCCGGCCCCACATCGTTTCTTTCATTCATTCAGACATGGAATAGAAACCTGACCAGAAGTAAGGGCTAGGTGTCTGGCCACAGCCATACTGAGTCACTGACAGTTGAGAGTCCAATTCAGAGATTTACCATTTTTTGCTCACAATGAGCTTACCCCCCCCCCCCAACTTGAAGTTAAATCTGTCTGAACCTTGAAGGTGGAGGTAACATATTTCTTCAAAACATCAGCATCAGCCTTCACCATCTAGAAGACTACAATCTGAAATGTTCCACCAAAACCTGGATGAATGGAAACCTACCCTTAATGGGTAAGTTCACTATTTTAAATTATCAGTGAAATCAGTGATAGATGACTTCTGGTAAATGGAAACTGTTGCATTACTCCCAGGGTAAGGTCAACTATTACCCATTGAAGAAGAGACTGGGTGATCCCAAGAGCCGGTCTGAACACAGTGATTAAGAGAGAAGTCTCCCGTCCCTACACTGGGAATGGAACCGTGATTCCCAGATTATCCAGTGTGTCACTTTATCCTGGATTATGGGAAACAGTAGAAAAGAAAAAAATGGAACTGAGAATTATATTAAGTACCTGTATTCACACACACACATACACAAAAGTTCTGATTTGTAATTTGAGTCAAATATATGGGGTTGTAATATGAAGCATTTTTTATGTATAAGCACATGGGGAAATGGAAGTACATGTTCAGGTCCCATAGGAATTCCTTCATAACTAGGTTTTGGTAATATTACACATTACTTTTCTTGTAGGGTTGCTGCAGGCTTACATAAGTTGGATTTAACTGTTGACAGTGAAGTCAAGAAGGCAATCATGCAATTTAAACCAAACTTTTTAATACACTGTGCAGCACAGCGGTTCCCAGAAAAAGTTGATATCAACCCAGAGGGTGCTGCAAAGCTCAATATTGATACATCAAGATGCCTTGCACAAATTGCTGGTAAGTTTTATTTTTGTGGTTTATTTTGTGACTCTTTGCAGTATCTAAGAATCATCACATCTAGCAGTTACTGAATTTACTTAGCATTTATGAAGTTAGACAGACTGAAATACACACAGTTGAGCTACCATTACCCAAGCCCAGTGCTCTTGAGATTGAGTTGGCTGAGGAAAAGTGGTAAAGATATAAATCACCAGGTATTGATCACATTCCAGCAGAACTGGTTCAGTCAGGAGGTTGAAAAGTATGTTCTGAGATATATACTTACTAATTCCAGCTGGAATGCAGAAGAATTGTCACAGCAGTGAAAGGAGTGAAGTATTGTGCCTATTGACAGGGGATGCAGAAATACCTGACAGTTTTTGAAATAAGCACTACTTTGGGCACTTACTGAATATGAGGCTATAACATTACAACTTGACCACAACCTGCTCAGCTCAGCAATATGGCATCAAATGACAGACTGTTTTGAATGATAAAAGGGTAACTATTTTATAATATTATGCCAAATGTGTCTACAGGGGAGGTGGGACAAAGAATGTTAGTGATAATAATCAACCCCTGAGCCTGGACTGAAGTCCAGGATCACGCAGACCTCTATACCATCATGTTTATTACTCTGTCCTAGAACACTGTGTGCATAAGAATGCTCTGAAGCTTATGTAAATTATACCATTTTATGCTTAGTGTAATATGTCCACATTACAGAGGACAGGGAAAATTTCATGAGGGTATTTGTAATATGGCCTCCACACAAAAATTAAACAGATTTTGTTAAGAATAGGAAGGACAGACATGCGAGATGCATGGGGAAGTAAGAATACACCTGAAGTTTGGGTGCATTATATCAAGGGAAGGGACCACTTGGATCTTAGAGAAGATGTTATGATATAAACTGGATTGAAATGGCTCAGGATTGTGTTCAGTGATAGTATCATTTATTATTGTTGTTGCAGTCCTGTGATGGCTTTTAATATTGCAGATAGCATGCAAGTCCCATTGCTGTACATCAGCACTGACTATGTGTTTGATGGCAAGTCCCCACCATATGCTGTGGATACGGTGCCCAATCCACTCAATCTGTATGGGAAAACCAAGTTAGAAGGGGAAAAGGTTACATTGGAAGTTGGGAAAGGTAATATACTTATGAATGACCATAAATGTTCATCAAAATGTAACATCAATATGGAATCTGTATGTAACATTTATGACACCAATTGAAAAAGAAGAGTGTGTAGAAAAATCTTTTTGCATAGTAATGAGACTGCAGTAAAGCACAAATGGTTTGTTTTATGTTTCTGAGTTGTAGATTTCATTGTTAATTAAATTTTCTGTGTAAGGAAACAATTCTCCAAGAAGCAGTAAGTGAATTAGAAAGCAACAGACCAGGGGTACACAAATTTTCCAAAAATCTATGAGCCTGCTCAAAATTCTAGGTGCCAGAAGGGCAACATGACACAAGTACTGCACTAAGAACCCACAAATATTAGGTGCCATTGTACAGAATTTAGTCATCTGAGCAACCTGGCATCTTGGATTTGTGCCTCTCTCCAACAGAGTTGTATTTAAAAAATACCACTAGGACAAGTCATTTACTAAAGGTACAAAACCTTATGGGTATCTGTGATCTGCACCAGAAAATTATTTCTGTCATTCAAGGGTTAAGTAATGGATGAAAATGCAATGTTTTTCTACACTGTGGTAGTCTCCATCTGCTCTGTTTCAGGAAACCTTGTGCTGCGTGTGCCAGTTCTGTATGGTCCTGTTGAATACTTGGCTGAAAGTGCAGTAACTGTTCTCCTAAACAGCCTTCTCCAAACAGACAAACCATGCAAGGTTTCTGACTGTGAACTACGCTGCCCATCCCATGTTGATGATATTGCTGATATATGTCTGCAGATGGCAGTGAAGAGACTTGAGGTATCTGTTCTGTATGGACATATGTATTGTCTGTTGTAATTATCTGTCCTTTTATAAGATGCCAAAAACTGCTTCTGCATATTTCAGCAAGTACTACAACAGTCACTTATGTAATGCCTACCACTAAATCCAGAATTACAATTCAGACTAGTTCAAATCCCCAAAACCTGTTTCCCTTAGTTCTTTAGTATATCATTCTAAGATTTCTAAGTGTTGAATTTTGAAAACAAAAGAATGTATGAGTTTCTTATTTTTTCATCTGAGTCACATGTGTAACCTAATGTAATCTTCTTGCCTTCACTTTCATAACAGTAATATGTGCAGCTGTATAGAACATGAAGTCCCTCATTGCTTTGCATCCTCAACGCTTAACTTATTTCATTCCTCTTAGGTCCAAATATTGGAATATGCACTTTGCTCCTAAAGATGCGAAAGTTAAGTTATTCTGTTTGAGAATCACATTTTTGTCCCAATTTTTTATTTATTCAACTCAGTTCACAAATGTTGTATCGTCCATTATCAATTACAAAATCCTCAAAGCAAATCTATATGAAAGAATGCATTTAACATGTTTTCTTCATTCATGATAATGCTTGATATATGTTTTTCAGGATGACAAAATTTGTGGGATTTTTCACTGGTGTGGCAAAGAGGTATTCACCAAGTATGGTATGCTGGTACAGATGGCCCACACATTCCATCTGCCATATGATTCACATGTTACTCCAGACTCCAGCACATCTAGTGCAACCACGACAACACCTCGTCCTTATAACACCACTCTCGATACCTCACGACTTGAGCAAATGGGTATTGGACATCATACACCATTTAGTGTTGGAATTAAGTCTGCACTGAAGTCATGGGTCAGATAAACTTGCAGGAAGAAAACTGAATACTTCAGTTGGGTGTGTTGTGTGAGCTCTCTGTTTGTTTCAGGTTTTTATTTAATAGAAAATAAAAGAACTGTAATATGTAAACTGGCAATGAATATGTGTATTCAAAAATAAAGGCTAATGGAATTGAGATTGCAGCAACAACTTTTTAATCATTATATGGATATTATTAGATGGCTCACTTATATAACTGTACATATCAGGTCTAATGCTTAACCCTTCAGCGTGGAGTGACAAGCACTGCTCGTCATAGAGCAAAAACATCACCTGTCGTGGAGTGACGAGCACTGCTCATCATGGTGCACTCTCTCACTCATTCGTCTATATCTCGACAACATAGGAAGCAAATGTAATCGGGCTGCTTCGTGCTTGTTCGTGAAGGAGCTGGTTCCCTTATGGTGTGGGAGAAAGTTGCTAGAAATTATTTCTTCATTTTTTCTGTGCTCTCGAAATTTGGGTTTTCTTTTTACAGTCCCTAATTTCACAGACGGTTTTATGCGTCCCTCTAACAGTGAAATGAAACAGGAAACGAATGTTATTGCTATTGTCACGTACCTGAGTTATGTAGCTCTGAAATGGTGTATGACATCACCCTCATATATCAATAGACTGTTTGTTCATACACCGCTGTTTTCAGGTCTGGATTTCATTTGAAGCTGCAGTCTGTTGCAATGATGGCGTAAAAATAGGAAGTGTTTGTTGGAGGATGAGATTGAACAAAGTTTGCTAGAGGAACTTACAGCTTCTAATCAGAGTAGTTGTAGTGACGATCATGAATCAAGTGGGACCGATGATTTGACTGTAGTTGACGTAATTGGTTCGGAATGTAGTGATGATGAAAGTGACGATGTGCAATGTGCTACTGCATCCAGTGCGCCTACTGCTTCGAGTGCTACATTTCCTTGGGAGGACATGATGAATTATGTAGGGCAAAGGAAACAGTTTGTTGATAACTATGGGCCTCAAAATGAAGCCCAAAATGAAACTCATTGTACTAAAGTGTTAAAAATGTTTTTTGATGATGAACTGGTGGAACTAATAGTGCGCAAAACAAACACTTATGCAGCACAAAAAATACAAGCCAGAAGTTTCATTCCATTGTGTTCCAGAATGTGGGACTGGAAACCTGTCACTAAAGACGAAATGTATGTTGTGTTAGAAGTTTTCATGCTGATGGGAATAATACAGAAGCCCATACTACATTCATATTTTTAAAAAAATTATATTTTGGCGACTCCAATCTTTGGTTCTATTATTTCTATGGATCAGTTTGAATCAATCTGCAATTATATGCATTTCAACAACAATGACCATATAGGAACATACCAGGGACCATCTAAACTTTTCAAAATCTATCCAGTCCTGTCCCATCTCAACACAAATTTTCAGAGTTTGTACTTAACTTCGCAGAACAATGCAATAGATGAGTCACTTAACGCTATGGAGAGGAAGACTTTCTTTCAGACAGTATATTCCCCTAAAGTCTTCCAAATTTGGAATCAAGTCATATGAACTATGTGAGTCCAGTTTGGGGAACTTGTGGTCCTTTATAATTTATACTGGCAAAGACACTGTGTTCCAGACAGCATTCATTTCAGGTGACACAAACAAAACAGCAGCAATTGTGTTGTCACTTGTGGAGCCATTGTTGAAAAAGGGCCACACGTTGTGGATGGACAATTTTTATAACTCGCCAGCTCTGGCTCAAAGGCTAAAGACCTTGAAAACTGACTGTGTTGGAACCCTGCGTCTTAGTAGGAAAGATGTTCCACAAAGCGTGAAAGAGAAGAAGCTAAAGAAAGGAGAATTAGTAGCTCAACATTCAGGACCGGTGTCTGTTCTGAAGTGGAAAGACAAAAAAGAAGTGACAATGATTTCAACTTACCATGGACAGGACACAAGAATGATGCTAACGAAATGTAGACAGGAAAAGCAAAAGCCTGTATCTGTTCTAGATTACAATGAAAACATGGGTGGAGTTGATCTAAAAGACCAATTCCTTCAACACTATATTTTGGAATAATAATAAAACCTACTAGTAAATGGTACATAAAACTGTTTAGGAGATTACTCAATATTACAGTTCTAAACTGTATGGTAATATGCCGCGCAAATTCAGGACAGAACAAAATAGACCATTTTAAATTCAGAGTAGAACTGGTACAGGCACTACTCATTGAACATGGAAGTGAAAGTGTCAGGAAATTTCAAGGCCATCATTCCACAGACAAAAATGTGCCACGACTTCTTGAAAGACACTTTCCAGAAAGAACACCACTGACAGAAAAAAAGGCCAGGCCAACAAACAGGTGTGTAGTGTGTTACAAAAACAATAGAAGGAAGGAGACAGTGTTTTGGTGCCCCGAATGTGAAGCAGCCCTATGTGTCGAAGAATGTTTCAAGGCATTTCACACCAAGTTAAATTTTTAAGGTAAGATTTGATTTGAAATTCGAAAAGCTTAGACATTCCTAAATATTTTGTTTCATGTTTCATCGAATCCGACCACTATTAAAAAAACTACATTATTTTGAATAGACTCCTGAACAATTTAGCTCAAAATTTAAATACCCCATAGAAAAACCTTCCCACATCACAGTATTAACTGGGTTTTAAATGCCCCCATGCTGAAGGGTTAAATAACTTGACCGGCTTCATCCCATGTACACAATGAACAGTGGGCAGAATGGTCCCTTAAGTGTTATAAAGAGCTGAGCAGTCAGCTTCACGCTCTGGCTCCTTTAACTCCAGTACACATAGGATAAGAGGCTGGATGGCCTCCCTATGATCACAGGATTTGTATCAAGCAGGGGTTTGAATTCAGTACATTTTATGGTTGCAGTACGGATTTAATTGACATACTGCTTCAATTATTTGTAAAAACAAGGGTGATAAAATCTTGGAACAGAGAACTAACTCCATGAAGTAGAGTTCTTATCGAGGAGCTTGTGATAAATTCTTTACCTTTTGTGGAACCCAGAGATTCAGTACTACGTTGGTCAGAGCCTGCCATTTTGTTCCCATTGTGGGCCAGATGAATTTGGCCCACATTGGCATATCTCTCCCTGGGCATAAAGTGGCTGGGGTTTGAAGACGACCACTCCCCACCAAAGCTCATGTATGAATGGATGGAGCTCTTATTCCACTCTCGCATTTGCCTACAAGGCATGGCGCATAATTAGGAACAGGAATTACTATTGCCTCACATTTATCTTGACACAAAACAATCCAGAATTCTGCTTTCACATCTTAGAATGTGTATACCAGCATCTTCTTAAAAAAAAAAGGCCAAACTTTGTAGAGATAAATGAATTCGGCATCATGGCAAGGCATGTTCCCATGCATAATTTTTGCTAAAGAAATTTCTGGCCAAAACAAATACCAGTAGAACCAAACAGTGTGTTGTTTCTTCACAGGACAATGATCTGGCAACAGGTCATGTGACCTGCGTGTATGGTTATTCATGGGTAGATTCACATAGCTACCAGCGACTTGTTTGGTGTGTGTTCACATGTGTATGGTATGTATAGGACAGTGAATAACCATTGGTCCACATGGCCCTTTGAAATATTAACATCATATATTTTAATGTGACAATATTTAACACACAATGAAGCCCATTCCTTATCCTCCATCATTTCCAAAGGTTCCAAGATTGCCATTATTTCAATCTTGTCAGGGAAGTTCTTGGTTCGTTACGAATCATACTGATGATGTTTTATTACATACCACTGGCACACCTTCTGCTGAGCCCTGTTGCTGAACATATTGTGAAGACTTAATGTGAATCACATAATGACTTTTGAAACACTATCGCTTCAGCACATCAATGAATGCCTCTCGTGGCAGCTTAATGTTGGCCACCAACTTCATCTTTTTCTTGCCCTCTGCTTGTCTATTCAGCAATTTCATTCTTCTTGTCACGTCTCCCCCATACTGAAGAAAGAAAAACGAACATGTCAGTGACATGACAAAGCCTGTACATCAATGTTTGGTTTGTTTGTTACTTAATGACACTTTGCTATAATAGGGGAAGAACTGAGACTGGAGGGGCATCTGAAAGTAAATTGTTGAAGAAAATACAATTTCTGTCCCAACATACTGAGACACTGTGATCATCTTGCTTGTTGAAGATAAGACCACAATGCTGCTATCCATTCATCTTCATATGATAAACAGGCATGTGGATGATTTTTTTTTTACATTATCTCATCCACATGGTTCTGGAGAAATTACTTTGATATGCCATGTTTGTTGTGTTTCATTGCCTCGTAACAGAATGGTTTTAAACAGTTAGTAGTTCTGAGGCAATGTCAAATCTCAGAAGTTTTAGTGAGAACTGTATATGAATGTTATTCAGCCTTACTATGGCACACAGTTTTGTCACACTTTTGTATGAAACAGTTGTTATGAAGTGGTTATGAAAAGGACCAAGACAGGGGTTTCATACTGTCAGTAACACATTCTTACAGAATGCAAGAGAATTGCAAATGATGTGCAGTAAGGCTAAAGTTAACATTGTGCATTACTGAAACATTCCAAGAACCTGCAGCAATGAGAGAGCCAATATGTAAATAATACTTTTGTTGATAGTGTCTAAAAAAACTGCAGTTAACCTGAAAACTGGATTATCTATTCAGAGATAATAAAGGCCCTTCCATAATAGGGAACATTATTTCTGACATTACACAGTGTAATTTGCTTTCAGGTGTTAGGTGTATTCGCAAAATTCCAAAATGCAACTATTAGCTTCATGTGTGTGTGTGTGTGTGTGTCCATCCACCCGTCCATCCTCATGGAATAACTCGGCTCCCACCAGATGGATTTTTCATGAAATTTGATATTTGAGAATTTTCCAAAAATCTGTTGCAAAAACTCAAGTTCTATTAAAATCTGACAAGAACACTGGGTAATTTATAAGAAGACCAATACAATTTTGATATGTTGCTCAGTTCTTCTTAGAACGAGAAATGGTACAGACAAAAGTTGTAGAGGAAATCAAAATACATATTTTATGTTCAGTAACTTTTCTTCGAGAATTGTGCCATTTATAGGGTAATGTGGAAAAATATTGTAGAGCTGGGCAGGCCAAAGATAATGTGGTGCACACACACATTGCAAGCTGGATAACTAAGGCTACAAACACATGATCAGAATATGTAATACTTACTGCTTTTCCACTGCAACAATTGTTGCATGAAAGTGCCTCATTGTTACATTATATGTACACTGCCTGTCTCATTTAGCAATACAAATCATAGATATTATTTCAGTACATGAATGTTAAGGCCAGTAAGGTACATAAAATAGCAATGCACATGTATGGAATATATACACAGCATATTTCACTCAAGTACACCTTTCCATTGTTTCATAGCAACACCAGAACATTCTGAATGTGCACTCACCAGCTTTGCCGTCACATCCTTACGGTATGCCTTCAAAGTCTCTCTGGCAACAATTTTCCCTCCAACTCCAGCTTGAATAGCAATCTATAAACAAGAAAATAACATTTAAAATTGTTTCTTTTCATTCCTTTACAAATCCGTTATGACCACCATGTATCTGGTTTTTCCCTTCCACCTCTTCCAGTTGGCGTCCACTAAATTTGGTCACTGGTGTTACTCCCCTTCTGCATGTCCACACCATCACTATATTCTATTTCCAACTACCTGAACAGTACTTTATATTCACTGTTTATGTTTTTCATTGTGTGCACAATTCCACCCAGTTGGTTTTAATATCTTCAAGAATTAGGATCAGAAAATTCAAACCGAGCTCTTTCTCTCTGGTTAAGAGTTCAGAATTATAACCTTGAAGGTAATATGCTAACGATATTAAATGCAGGGATTCTGGTCTTTTGGGATGTGACAGTGTGTCACTGATTAAGTGGTTGAATGTTAAAAGGGACATACTGTCTGCATCTTCAAGGTTTCAATGCCAAAATGGATTATGCAGTAGGCATACATAGGCAAAGCCTGGCTAGGTGGTAGATGGACAGAAAATATGGCCAGCCAGTATCTGGACTTAAAAGACTGCTGTTGTTGTTATAAATTTATAACAACAACAACAACGGCAACGGCGGTGGCAGTGGCAGTAGCAGCAGCAGTAACATGATGACGACAACAACAATCTTCACCACCACCACAGACTGGTACATAAGACACATTCTCACACCATTCTTATCATGTTTAGACTGCAACAAAGAACATTTTTGTATGCAGTTTGGTTCTCCAAAATAAATTCAATAAAGCCTCAAAGTGAGCAACTTATGTATATTTTACTGTGAATTAAAAAGTAGCCAAGCTGCCAAAAATTTCTTGTATGCTGTACAGAAATAATTACACAGAGTAAGCAACATTGCTGTACCTCAATTAGCTGTCGTGGAATAATATCCTTAAGTTTGAGACATATTTTGCGTCCTGCACTAGAAGCCTTGGATGCGTGAACTACCATGCTCAGTTCCTCCACAATGATCCCATTGAGCAGGATGTTGAGCTGCAACATTTCACAGGTATGTGTAACTCATTTTCAGAGAAGAACTGTTGGTATGGAGGAAAGGCATTAAATATACAAGGTTGCGACTGGCCAGATTCACCGTGGAACTTTTCTAATTGTATTTACAAATCCATATCAATGACAAAGATAAAAATTTATGTATATGGGGAATACATATCCCATTTTGGTTAAGTTTCTTCAGTAAGCTCTAGCCTGTGCCAGTAATTAACTTAATACTAGCAGCAGCAATATCTGCTACTAACATCATATATGAATCCCTCATTACCATCAAGCTATATACATGCCAAGAGACTGTAACTGGTGGCATTATTCATGACAACAGTTTCAAAATATGGAAAAAAGGATGCAGAGTACACTATTTCACAAAGGAAATGTAACAATACCCCTGTCATGAAATTACTTAATCCTTACATAATGGGTCAGAATGTGTAGAATTGTATAGTAAGGTAATTAGTGATGACTAAAAAGACTGGCAAAGGAAGCAGTCATGGTCCAATCTGAGATACTATCCTGGCATATGCCTAGCTTGGCTGCTGTAAACTACAGAAAACATCAGCCAGGACAGCCAGTCTCCAAACCCAGACATGGTCCTGTTACCTCCTGAATATGAACCCAGTGTTCTGCTCACTTGTCTATGATGTCTAATCCATGTCAATCTGTACTGGTGTCACAGAAAAACAAATTGTGGTTAGTGGAACTTACTTTGTACTCTCACTGATTTACTCCAGAGAGGAAGGCCTGAAGTTGCTACTGGATAGCAAGCTGGCTGGGCATCAGAACTGGTCTGAGTATTCTATTGAAGAAAAATATACTTGACAATTCAGGCCATAGCCAGGGACTTCACTGACTGAGCTACCTGGAAGGTGTTTGCAATGATGTGCTCCCTTGTTACAAAATACATAATTGGCTCTGGAATAGTTCTAGCATTTCCTAATGAGAGAAACTGTGTGTTCTTGATTTTGAAACAATTCACAATGGAACTGACCTTTACAAGTTTTGAAGGTACAAAGCCATATTCCTCATAGTCAAAACTGGCATACCCTGAAGAAACTGACTTTAGTTGGTCATGGAAATCCACAACAATCTCGTTTAATGGCAGCAAAAATTTCAGCAAAACAAGATGGTTATCAATGTTGGTGGAACTTTGCTGAGTACCTCGCCGCTCCATGCACAGTGACAAGACAGGACCTAAGTATGTGTCTGTAATTGAAAATAAATGCATGCATACATTGATGGACTAACTGTAACCTGTATTATTCAGTGTAAATGTGTGTGTTTGAGGGAGAAAATCTGGGAACTCAGGGAACAGGGTCTCTTGATACCAAATTGTAAATGTTGCACTTTATAAGGTAGCACATACTTTACTATGGCATTCTTTACTTTCAAAATATCATACGGCTTCAGGATAAAATAAATAATTTCTTCTTGGACTGCTTGACCCTTGAAGATGGAAATAATAGGTCTTCCTGAAATGTCATTAAAAACTACCAATCAAGGCTGCATAAAACCCAGTAACAATCAGTGGCGTACCGAGGGGGGTGGTTTGGGGGAGGGGGGTTGAACCCCCCCACCCGAAATTCCGAAGGCCCTCCAAAATCGTGCCAAACTCAACCCGATTTGAAAACTGTTAAAAACTGCTGAATTTAGGACACCAACACCCCAAGATGTTTGGAAAAAAGGCAGTAAATTTCTAAAACTACGTAGGTTCGCAATTGTTTTACATTAGCAATGACATAAATTGGTTGTCATCATAAATAGTCTTACAGTACCAAAAATTAAGAAAATTTTACTATATGAAATGAAATTTCTTGTACCAAATTACAGCTGCCTCCAGAACCCCTAACTAGGGGGCTACCACCCCCAGATCCCCGTTCTCCGTCCTCTGTCCTCAACTGAATTTGTTGAACCCCCCCTGAACAAAATTCCTGGGTATGCCACTGGTAACAACAAAGATCTGAAAGCAATTTCACTTACCCTTGTGGCAAAAGTATGGCCCTCCATGGTTCGAGTTCACAGAAACTCACAAATGTTCAACAGTGTTAAGTGCAAACGTCTTGTACAGTATTTTATCTGTACTGGACAATAAATATGAAAAGTGTGGATAGAAATTCATTTATGCACATAAGTGTGACTCTCAATGCGCCAGTTTTTATGAAATTCAATTACTTGATACATACTTGCGGACTTCCTGTACCGAACTGCATCCGGATCAGACAAAAAGTGTAACTATTAAGGCAAAATTTCATTTATGTTCTAAAATAAAGTATGGCTTGTACTGTGATTTGTATTAAATTCATGCTTGCCTAACAATGGTTTGTGCAGAACTCCTAAACCAGTTTTCATGAAAATCCCAAAAAATTGTTTAGTCACTGATGCTATTTCATAGATGGACAGATGGACGAATGTTATTTCCTCACATGGTGTTCATTTTTACTAACCAACCAACCAAAGATCTAACTCGTCCCTCGTTCTGTATAGCCATTCCTACGTTAATCGCATCGCTGGACACAGTAACAAACACCTATAACTATAACAAGGATTATGCTTGTGGTAACAATTTCCAGTCACATTTAAAAATTCTGACGTGAACATGCTAGGGTCTATTGCTTGGGTGGCAATAGGTCCTATTTGGGGGGGAAAAAACTTTGGTTGGAAGGCATTTTGGGATTGGAACTCAGAGTGGTCGAACTAAAGTTAATAATGGATTGTTCATTTTTTACTTCACAAAGAACACTTAAAAATGAATACACTGTCATCAAAGACAGATCAAAACTTTTAAATGAACAAGTAAACTATGCACTGCACTGCCATCCGAAAGAAGAAACATAACTATGACACAGAAACAGAGACTATAACCATGGCTGTCTAGACCACTTCACTAAATGAGCTATCTCAGCTCATAAAAGGTAGAAAATGAAGGTGCACATGCGTCCTTACCATACCAAAGTCAGAAAATTTATATGTATGTTCATGTGTTAATTCACTCCATTTTAATTTCCTCTTAAAAGTTTGCATGTGTGTGTATGTGCGCACGCGTGCGTGACATGTGCACGCACACATGTGCATGCATGCACATGTGTAAACATCGAAGACTAAGGTTATATGTGTGTGAAACTACATTGTGAAGACCTCCTACCTGGAGTTATAATTGTTCCCATTACCATAGGCTCTAGGAATTCAGTAACAATACACGGATCAGGGAAGTATGCTGGATTTGTAATGGTGATTTCTGATCCACCATAATGCTTAACATTCTTCTCTCCAAATATCTGAGCTATAAAAACAGAGATAACAAAGGGTGGTTATAAGTAGATAAGGTGATACATATTCTATAAGGGCAATAAAATGGTTCTATAGAACTTCTGGTAAATTAGATTCAACTGAACTGGCTCAGATTACAGTCTAGTAGCATACTTTATTTCCAAACCACAGACTTTTAAGTCTCTGTTCTTCTGTGATGTGACGCTGTGTCACATGCCAGAAGAACGAGACCTCAACTACCCTGATGTGAAAACCTAAAACTTATGCCATCTCCCATGTCTGCAGAACTGCCACGTTAGGACTATTAACAAAAAAAAAAGTTCAAAGTGTCAATATGGGGAAGTATCATGCAGCATAATGTACATAACAAGTTTAATAAATTAGTTCTGTTTTTGTGTGGCACTCCCCACATACAAGTCTACAAAAAATTGCTTAGTCAACCTGTAAAGTGACAAACATCAGATAAACAGTGTTCACAAACTCATGTGTGTCAGTGCACAGACATGCAGCTTGCTAATAATGTTGCTTAGTAACAGCACTAACCTTTGAATGTGACACTTGGGGCTGTGATAATAGCCTGAGCATCATACTCCTGTTCAAGACGCTGGTTGAACACCTCCATGTGCAGTAAACCAAGGAATCCTAACCTCCAACCCTGTCCCAGTGCTGGACTGAAAACATGGTTTTGAAAACAAGACACTGACAGTCCCTGTCAACTTAACTCCTGAATGTTACATAAAATAAAAACACTATTCTGAGTTAAATCTCAGGAAAGGTACTGCTATATATCAGGCAAGGTAAACTGCTGTGTTACAACTTGACTTGTTTTAAAAACACTTTATAATGAAGTGATGGAGGGAGATATCTTCTGTGACCATGACAAAGTTTGTGATTGTGTAAAATGTCATTATCTAAATTGAAATTCTATGGAATAACAGGCAAAGTCAATGCCTAATTTAAATCCCACCTCAAAGATAAGTATCAAAGAGTAATAACATATAATATGGATTTAAATCATAATACTTTTTCTAGTTGGGGAAAAATAAAACATGATGTTCCACACGGATCAATTCTGGGACCTTCGCTCTTCCTTCTTTATACAAATGACTTACCAAAGGTTATAAATAACAAATCCAAATCAATTTTATTTGCAGATGATAGTACTACAATAATTACCAATCCTTGCCCCATAGATTTTAAAAATGACATCTACACTCTATGTGAATATACAATAAATGGTTTAAAGTCAATTTACTCTCATTAAATTTTGATAAAACATGATACATTGAATTCATAACTGGAAATAGTTCTTTTATTGACATGACCATTGGTTATGATAATAACCTAATTACTAATGTCTCCAATACAAAAATTTCTTGAAATAGTTATTGAAAATACATGGTCCTGGAAAATCAACAGAGAGCTAATTATAATCCAAATAAGTGCAGCCTACTACGCAATTAGATCTGCCAAGCCATATTTGTCACAGAAAACATTAAAGATAGTTTATTATTACTATTTTCATTCCATTATGAACTTTCGATTAATGGGGACACTCTTCATGAAGTGTAAAAATGTTCAAGATACAAAAGAATATAATTAGAATAATTATGGGCTGCAAATGTACAGGCTCATGTAGGGATCTATTTAAAAAACTATAAATTTTACCTCTTCAATCGCCACATATACATACATATATACTGTTGAACTCGGTTATAACATCATTAAAGGGACAGAATAAATTGTGCAGTTATAAACCAGGGTTGCTGTAAGTGACATGTATGGTAAAAGTGAAGCAAAAATGTTTCAAGACAAAATACAGGCCTGCAGTCATATTACATAATGTTAATGCTATAATCTATTCCAAATTTAAATTATTACTAAAATTTAGAAATAATACGAAGTACTCTTCTATAATGGTAAATTTCCACACAGGTTTATACTGAAGAATGCATTAGCTTAAATTAAAATTTAGGAAGAACAAAACTTATCATAAGAAGAGGACTGCTCATAGGTAGTCATTTCTTTCTTGCTTAAACAATTTTAAGCAGCAATTTATCAACTTCACTTCATTCAGGCTTTTGAAATCGCTTTATTTTCAGTTCATTCTGCTCAAATGTGCTAATAATTTTGGTTCTGTTTTAGCAAATAATTTGGATTGTAGAATTTACAAGACCAAATTTCTAACAGACATCAGGTTTTGTTTTTCCATTTCTGTTTGTTGTATCACTTTAACTTCTCCTTCTATGATCCAAACCTTCCTCTTATTCGTGACTGTAGCCATGTTATCAGGTTACCAGTATCCTGTAAATGCAGGAGTAGAAAGATAGAGGGGAACTTTATGCAAAAAGTGAATTACTGTTACTATTGTCATTTTCCTGGCCTGGAATTTATGTAGCTACCTGAAAACACACAGGGCTTGCCCTCTCAAGGAAGAGATGGTATAACTATCAAATAGCCTGCTTCTTGGAAAATTGTATTGGAATCAATGACTGGCAATGTCATTACATCCAAGAAAAGGATCATATGTATGTCATATAAAGCAACCCAGAAAAACACGTGCCTTATGGGGAATTACTTTGTACCACAGAATGTAGGTCTCACACAAACTGCTGTTTTTATAACCAAGCTCAACTGTACTTCCACCCTACTTGTGGTCAATAACAGAGACCAATACAAAGTAAACATGGAGAATGACAGCAAAAATACTAAACAAAACACCAACCTTCATCAACCTTAAGGAAATTTGGCAACACAAGAAAAAGGAATCTACTACTTCAGCATCAAGGTTCTCTACAATCTCCCTTTCAATACCAAAAACCTGTGTGGTAATATCAAACAATTAAATCAGCCTTAAACAGCTTCCTTCTACTCACTCAATGAATCCATTAATGTAAATGAAGAATGAAAGTTCTTGATTTATTATCCCAACTGTTCTTTTTGAACTAATCTATTGTTATTTTGAGATGCTATTTAGCACTAACTGGTTTGAATAAAATGATACACAAATGTTACTACACAATTTCTCTGTATTAAAAGCTTGTATTGTATGGCTTCATTTATACCTATTTAATAATTTTCAATTCACTAGAATAATTGAGCAATTTAGTACCATGTTCATCAAAATCCATTTTTAGTCTATTCACTTATTCTGTATACAATAGGTTTTGCAGCCTCTCATGGATTTATCAAATGTATGAGAAATAAATAAATAAATACTAAACACAGTAATATATTTCTAGATCCACAGGCTGTGGTTTCCTTACATTCTTTATGTTACACTGATTTGCCTGATATAAACCCGTGTTAGACTACCACAATGCTGAAAGTTATGGTAAAGTGAGAAAATTACTTTTCATTATTATTAATAATTATGATTCTATTTTTGTTGCATTCCTGTATTTAATCCTCTTCCTGCCAAGCCTGTTGCTACAACCAAGTATGCAACGGTCTAAGAAATAAAAACTATTTCAAAAACAGGGAGCTTAAGGCAGAATTAATTTTTTTCATTACCACTGGGTTTTCAATAAGACAGCAGTATTTAAACCATGGGTGCACAAATCTGAGGTGCCTGGTCTACTGGGCGACTAAATTTTTTATGGTGGCACCTAACATTTGTGGGTGCTCCTAGATATTTGGAAAATATGTGCACCCATGTGTAAAAAAAACCTGATTTGATATAACACACAAAATCATTACAAATAATGACACCCAACAAGTTTCAGCATGACTCATCTTCAGGGATGGATCCTCATGAAAGAATAGGGTTCAAAGTTTACCATTACACTATTAATACAAATGTAATAATTAATTACAGTTATCCCCAATCCATTTTAAATATTAATCCTTCTTCTGTCCACTTTGAAACATCCGCACAATGGTTGGATACAGTGTATTTGGACCCGGGACAGTGACTAGGCTATGGACTGGGAAATCCAGGGTTCAACTCTTTGCAGGAAAAAGAGATTTTTCTCTTCTCCAAAATGCCCAGATAAGCTCTGCCTCTGCCAGCCTCCTGCACAGTGGGTACTATGGGTTCCTTCCATTTTATAAAAGTACCTTAGGCATGAAGCTGACCACTCACCTAATCTAGTGCCAGGTTAAGAATATGGGACAGATTTACCCTTTTTAACTTCTACAGTATAGATTAATTTCACAGACTTTAGCAAAGAATGCATATTCATCCTACATTTAATGACAAAGAACTTGAAAGGCAGGTAGCCTTGACTGGCCAATGTGACTGATGCCTTGTGCGTTTCTTCAAGTACACACTCTATGGCTTCAGAACCATATTTAAATGACCAAACAGGTACAACTACTTGGTAAATGATCAACAAGTCTGACTAACAAGCTGCCTCTTTGGTCTTCAAGCATATCCATGAGTCAGGTCTGTTATTAGAAAACATGTAATTTTAATAACAATTCTTACACTAAAAATGTAACCAAATTCACTTTCAGAAAGCACCTGCCTCTGATGGACATTGCTCTTCAAACAGTCACAGTCACAAGACTTATAACACATTTGCATTCATCTTCTCTTACCTGGAATCAGTGGAAACTGTTACTGCGGAATCATTTAGTATCAATTTCTCAATGGCACTTCGTAGGCTAACATGCTGTGACTGATCCATGGGGTACACACCTGCAAATACCATGGGATTTGCAGATTTAAAGCCTGGCAACACACTCATGGGCCGACTTCTATGGTGCAATGTGTCTCCAATGTACGCCTCTTTAGTGGAGCGCATGTTGCATGTCAAGTATCCGACCTGTCCTGCCAACCTGCCATCATGTGTACATTTACTTTTTTAATAACATATATGAACTTTATATTATTTGGACTTTCAGTGATGAAAGCACACTTTATCAGTACAGACAGACAAGCACAACAGCAAAAATGTAATGTAAACTAAATTAAAGTAACTTATCAAACACAATGTGGAATTTGCATTTCTGGATGAAGTATTAAACTAAGTACACATGTAAGGAAAGATATGGTTTATAAGTAAGCAGTGAAATAACATAAAATGTTACATGAGCAAAAGAAGCATAAATAACTGGTCATATTTTGTCATGATCTACATGGTTAGAAGTTATGTATACATTATGCAAAATATGAAGATTATAAATGTCACACACACAAAAATACCTTAAACTTAGATAAAATAATAAGCTATACATAACCTACTAACATATTTAGTTGGATATTAATACATATTGACACAATACATGGACAACGCAAAATATTAAGGTAATAAGTGTCCAACAGGCAAAACTAACTTACAGCAACAGTAAAATAATAATGTGTACATAACCTGTAAGCATATTTACTTGAATTTTAATAAAAATACTCAGTTATGTTTTGTATATGATTTAAACAAAGTGTAATAAATAATACATACAATTTATCTGTTGGCTCTTCATGTGGCCGCAACAGTCCAATACTTTTAATTTCATAATTCTTGCCTGAGTGCATTGTTACAATCTCATCTCCTACATGCACTGTACCATCAGTAACATAGACTAATATCACAGCTCCTCGATAGCGGTCATACCAGCTATCAAACAGCAGGGCACGGAATGGAGCATCACGATTAACAGGAGGTGGTGGAAGCCTATTTATTATGGCTTTCAATACATCCTCAACTCCTGTACCTAACTTGGCAGACACCTAAAAAGTGAAATATCTAGGATGAAAGACATGATGCCAACAATACAGAAAGGCATTAAAAAACTATTATTTTGGGGAAGGAAGACTGCATTCATAAAACTTTAATGAACTTCTTCGTTTAATCTCTCTTTTTTTTTTTTTTAGCAGTCCACTACGGTCTTACACTTTCTTCTTGTTTCTTTAAACTTTCAATAGTACAATTAGAGCAAATGGACAGTGCATATAATAGTGTAAATAATGGAGAATGATAGTGGATTGAGGTAATGCTATAGCTTACAATGACTACGGTAATTTGTAGACACAGGGACACAGGAAGAGGATCTTCAGGTGTGTCATCCCCATTGTGTTAGGTCAACAATACAAAGTTGTAGTGTGTGTATATCTATATATACATGGTCATGAACACAACAATATTACAATTAGTAGCAATATATAAGAAACGACTGCATGTTTCGACCCTGTATGTAGGCCATCATCAGGTTGTCCAAAGAACTTATGAAATGACTATACAATATGTGTGGTAATTGTGGAATGGGGATGAGATCTCCTCTTACATCATAAATCATGGGATTAGTAAAAGTTGCCAACATTTACATTGATGTGCAGTTTATCATGTAAAATGCATAGGTATTCATCTTATGATCCTAGCATGTGATTAACTAAACATACTAAGGAGTTACATCAAGTGTGAACTTCTTATAATCCTAACATGCAAATTACGTAGTAAAACCATCATATTAAGGAGTTTCATCAAGTGCAAACTTCAGTATTTGTGAAAAACATACAATAAAACACATATATTACAAGTACATAGTACAGTAGCTATGTAATAATAATTTTAGTTCTTGAATTGTTGGGTGCGTAGTTCTTTGTCTAGGTGGGCTATTGTTTCCTGTATTCTTATCTTTGTGGTCATGCAGTGTGGCTGGGATCCCTCACGTGAATGGGTATGGCTCAAGATCTATTATTGTCTCCTTCTCTTAGGAGGTGTCTGCGGTATTGTGGGTCAGCTACCTGTGAATATATGTGGTAAGTAATGTTGAAATAGTGTGGTTTCTAGTATCATAGGGAGTTACATAGGACAAGGTATTTTACTCACATGTCTGTCGAGATGCTGTTGTTGGACGGGGCTGTTGTGTAGAAATGTAGTCTTCTTCGTTGTAAATATTGCGTATTTGTATATGGGTTTTCCGAGTTCACTGTGTTTTGTGGCGTAAATATTTGGTATTTCACTAGTGTACTTGTTCTGTGTTGGTTGAAAGAACTATACACATCACAATTCAAGAACTAAAATTATTATTACATAGCTACTATACTAAGTACTTGTAATATATGTAATTTATTGTATGTTTTTCACAAATACTGAAGTTTGCACTTGATGAAACTCCTTAGTATGATGGTTTTACTACCTAATTTGCATGTTAGGATTATAAGAAGTTCACACTTGATGTAACTCCTTAGTGTGTTTAGTTAATCACATGCTAAGATCATAAGATGATTATCTATGCATTTTACATGATGAACTACACATCAATGTAAATGTTGGCAACTTTTACTAATCCCATGATTTATGATGTAAGACGAGATCTCGTCCCCCTTCCAAAATTACCACACATATTGTATGGTCACTTAATAAGTTCTTTGGACAACCTGATGATGGCCTACATACAGGGCTGAAACATGTAGTTGTCTCTTATATATTGCTACTAATTGTAATACTGCTGTGTTCATGACTCTATGTATATATAGGTATATACATGCTACAGCTTTGTATTACATGAAGAGGAGTTAAAAATGAGTTACTGTGCACAAGCTTATGAAAAGGTAAGGATAAAGCCTCAATATCCACCTTCAATAATATCTGGAAAGACCAAAAATGTGATCTATTAAATCTAAGAGATAGTACCATTGGTGAAACTGAGGAAAATGTTACGGACTTCACTCCCTTGTTGACATTTGACTCTACACAATCGTTGTTGACACTTGACTCTACACAATCACCTGATATCAGTGGCATAACACAATGATAGGGTAAGACATGCTAACAATAGTTCTAACAACAAATAGAAATGAGTAAGTACTTAACCAGTGTAAGAACAAAACCCACGCACACATATGAAGAAAACAGGGGTACTTAACATCTGACATAACAAGAATCAATGTTTTCTGAATACCAAAACATTTGGGTGTATCTTCACAGTATAGTGCCAACTTGTATTATGTAAGCTACAATGGTTTATTTCAGGATACATAAGTTTAAACAAAACCAAAATTTGGTAACAAATTAGAGGAGTTGATATTATGAGAAACTGTCCTTTATTACTGGGAGGAAGAACAAAGACCAGACAATTTCTACCTCATAAAAAACAGGAGTTTCTCACAGTTCCAGTTTAAAGGACAGGGCAATTTATTGTTCCCAATAGAAAAGACCAATTTCTCAAAATTCAAGTTCACTGTTCTTATTGGCTAACCTGGATAGGGTTGTACTTTCTCTCCACTCATCCAATTGTGGTTCTAAGCCACCAACATGCATGTCCCCCCATTTGTTTCAATCCTAAAGATGGAGGTATTAAGTTTCTCCAAAATAGTAACATCTACCCACAAAACTACACTGCATTGCAGTGCAGATCATAATCTCTATTCATTCCATATTTTACTTATCACCAAATAAAATATCTAAGAATAGGCTAATAAAAAAGATAAAATCTAAATACAAGAAGCTTACCCTGAAAACTGTATGCATATTCACTAATAGAAGCCAATTTAAAATACCATTACAATAATTTGTTTTGACCCACTATTTGTGGTCTCTCAATGAATTCATATTACTAAGGAATGATTAACAGAAGTTAAAATATAAATGTTTATTTAGTTTTGTGTGAGTGTGCAGACAGAGATGCAGCCCACAAATTATAGTAAACAGAATGTGGGAAAAGTAAGAACATATATATATTTGTTGTATTTATTAGGTGTTAACTGTAATATTACATCTAAGTATGTGTTATAAATCTTAAGAGGTAGTGGAAATAGATTTTTGTAGATGATCAATAAAGATACCAAAGAAAGAAAAAAATTCCAATCCATGCATGAGTGATAAAAAAAAACATTCACACAATTCCATTTTGGAAGATTGAAACAAAAACAATCAAAATGGTAAAGACACGTGCAAAGAATGTCAGACAATAGCTAGACAAACAGAGTGCTCAGGTGGATACTCTAGGAAGAAGAGAAGCATAAGACCTAAGGTCAGATGAATGAAAAGAATCTGTGATAAAATTGCAGACAAAAGACTGGAAAGACACAGAGGAATGGCAATTAGGAACTTCCAGACATCAAGAATTATGTACACACACAAACACATCTCTCTTGGAGAAATATTCATGTACAGAAGTTATACACAGCACAGGAATGACATATTTTGTTCTTACAATATGAACTGCAAGATCTATGGAATGTGAAAATACACAAACAAACAAACACTGGATTTTCTATATTTCTTCCATTCTATACAATGAGTTGTATCACATTCTGTCCCTCAAAATCCATAGATTTGTCAATCCTTCAAAATGAAGTCATCACTATGAACAGAACTGCTTACCTTCAATATATCCTTTTCACTGATATCAAACAGTGTCCTTAATTGGCCAGATACTGCATCAGGATCAGCATTTTTTAAATCAATTTTATTTAGAACAGGAATTATAACGAGCCCTTTACCAAATGCCATGTAAAAATTTGCCACCGTTTGCGCTTGAACACCCTGATTAGCATCTACTAACAATATAACTCCTTGGCAGGCTGCCAAGGAACGAGAAACCTCACTTGAAAAATCAACGTGACCCGGTGTATCAATAAGGTTTAGTAAATATTCTTGACTATTTACAGTGTAGTTTAATGAGGCTGTTTGTGCTTTCACTGTAATCCCACGTTCACGTTCAACCTGTAATCTGTCCAATACTTGACTTGTCCCACTGTTCTTAGTAATTGCACCTGTTATCTCCAGAAGTCTATCTGCCAATGTACTCTTTCCATGATCTACATGTGCAACAATACTAAAATTTCTAATATTTTCAACTGGTATATCTTCTTGTTTGTGTTGCTTCTCTTCCTTGCGTATGATTGTCGCAGAACTACAGACGGTTCTACTTTTAATTCTGGGATAAATTTGAAGAATTTTATCAAGACAAAAATTCTTGATAACATCAGAAATAACAATCTTTGACATGGAAAACAGTTGATATCTGCTTTTGCAATAAAATAAAATAAAATGCCTGCACACGTGCGTCGATATTTACTTAATGTTACATATTCACTTACACACCCATCTCTTTATCAACCACCATGTTGCTTACTGCTGGTTGCTATGATTCTGACTCGGGTGAACTAATAGAACACATGACTTCATACTAGATCAAATTTTACAGTATTGTATTTGAAAATGTGCCTTTTATTGTAATTTCACTACTGTGGGCTTTGTCAGAAATCTGGAATGTCGGTATCACACAGCATAAGATCTCTTCTACTAAGTGCCAATCTCAAAAAAGTGTGAAGAACCAGAACTGCGGTCCCCCGTAACGTCATTATTTTGGGTTTTTTGCGTGTTTGCTGAATTTGACTCCTGTATTGCCATGGAATCAGCCAATTTACGAGACTATTTGTTCAACTACCATGTAAATATGCTTATATTTCACGGATTACAAATACGTGTGGCGTTTTCAGTAGCAACTATTTTTACAGCCATTTACTATGTATCAAGAACGACTATGGTTCTGCCGGGCTAGACTGTAATTACAGAAGCGCAGAATCGACTGCCGACAACGTTACCACCTGGTATACCAGATGATCTGTGCCTCGTAGTGCTTGCTCTGGCACATCGTCCGTGACATGTCGCCACATGCATTACTCCGTGCTGTGTTAGCTCATTCGTATGCCAAACATGGTCTTCCGTGAAAGTAAACGAGATATGGTGTTCACTCGATTAATAGACCGCGAAAAATGGACGGGGAAGATCGTCATTTCTATTGGCAGTTTCGAAATCATCCAGAACGGTTTTTCGAATACATGAGAACGTCTGTGGAAACTCTTGATTCTTAATCGGTTAAGTTTGTCACTGACTGTAAAAGCAGACAACGAAATAAAAGAAAATTCACCTGTTGAGAGATAAATTTAAAAGGAGTTTGTCTTCTTTGAAACGCCAAGATCAGCTCGGAGACTCACCCACTCTCCTATTCGATGGATACTGGGGTCCTTCTCTGTAAATGAATTTTATATGTTGTAATAGTGTATATAAAATGTTTATAGTATTTTGCACTGTGAAAATTCTGTGTATTTTATATATTTATGGCCTATTCCACATCCTTTTGTAATTTTGAAACACTTGTGGGTCCATGGAATGAATGAAAGCATACTTTGAACTGACGATTGTACATACCCTCATAAGACTTCTGTTGGCAGTACCACACATGTGTATGTATTTTATTCTGCATATATCTTCATAAATATGGTTCTTGATGAAACATGCTGAAAAGAACAATAAACACGTGGGTATGACAGACATACTATGGCATGACTGTATTTACACCAGTGTTCAATTTTTTGAATACAGCACATCAGTCATTTGCCTGTGCAGGTTGTAAGAGGTACCAAAATGGGTACCTGATGTCTGGGGGTATAGCTGGGCCACCCTGCTTTGGGGGTTATACATACAGTGCACTGGCCCTCCAAGTTGGGGGCTAGGCAACAGACTGACAAACTTTCACTGTACAACTGCTAAGTGTAAGGAAACCTAAACCGTGACCTCGGAAGAGTCAGACTGAATGGAATTGACCTAGGCAGAGAAAAAGGATTAATGAGAGCAAGATAGCTATTTGGAAAATATGCACATTTTACAAGGAGGGGCAACAAATGAATTGGTGAAAGAACTGGGTAAGTATAAAGTACACATATGTGTTCTTCAAGAAATTAGATGGCCAGGGAAAGGAACTGTGATAAAATAGAATTATATGATTTTAAATATTGGACATAAAAGTGTCAACCATGATTTTGGAACAGGATTTTATATTAGTATACATACACCTGTGTGGAGTTACTGGTCTCCCATCAGGTGCCTCCCCGGGTGGCAGATAGGGGAATGCGCGCCAGATATGGACGGTACTGGGGAAATAAAATACCCGGGGCAGACCAAAACCAGTACCGCTGCCTTGCGGCTGACAGAGGGATCTGTAAAGGCTAGAGGAAGAAAACCTCGAAAACAAATCACCTGGTCCTCCAGGTTGGGGGTTATGCGAAGGGCCAGCTACCCATCCATGGAAAACTTCTTTAAGCTAAAGATTCTCAACAAAGGAATAGAACAAGATGGCTTAATGGATGTAGACGAAAGCGAGTGCAAAGGAATGAGTAACAAATTGCATATGGGCACTTGGAACATGAAAACACTACTCAAACCTGGTAAAATGCAAGAACTTGTGGAGGAACTGGCCAAGACACAACTCGGAATAGTAGCAACCCAAGAAACGAGATGGCCCGGAACCGGGCATATAAAGAAAAAAGACTTCTCCATATATTACAGTGTAACCAGAGATCAAATAGGTCAGGCGGGTACTGGCTTTATTCTTTTAGGGAGAACGTTATTGGGTTTGAAGCAGTAAATGAAAGACTTTGTAAGATAAGATTAAAAAGCAAATATAACAATCTGACCTTGATTAATATCTATGCTCCCACTGAAGACAAAGTGGACGTAGAAAAAGAAAAGTTTTATGATGATCTCCAAACAGTACAGGATAGAACACCCAAAAGTGATACAGTAATAGTTTTTGGTGACGCAAATGCAAAACTAGGGAAGGAAGATGCTTATAACGAAGTCAGCAGGAAGCATAATCTACACGAATTATCGAACAGAAATGGGGAGATGCTACTAGAGTTTGCACTAGGAAACAACCTAAAAGTCATGAGCACCCAATTTCAACACAAGAAGATTCACAAAGGTACTTGGCTGGCCCCAGAAAGGACACTAAATCAGTAATGTAATGATCAGTAATGAAAAAAAAGAACTTATTGAGGATGTTAGAACCATGAGAAGACTGAATATAGACTCAGATCATTATCTTGTTAAGATAACACTAAATCAAAAACTTCCAAAAATATATATTAAGAAAAATACAGCTTGGACGGGGATGTGGAATAAATCAAAACTCAAGAATCTGATAAAGTGCCTGGAATACAGATGAGCCTTATACACCAAACTGTCAAAATAAACACAACAGCAAGACGTAGAATAAGAATGGGAGCAGATTAGTACAGAAATCACAGAAGCAGCAAATGAAGTAATCCAAAAGCAAGATAAGAAATAGAGGAGTGAATGGTGGGACAAGGACTGCCAGCTAGCGGTTAAAAGTAAGAATGATGCAAGAAGAAAGTGGATAAAGGACAAAACCAGAGTGAGTAGTGAATGGTATCATAAGAAATGAAATGAAGCAAATAGAATGTGTGCACTAAAGAAAAAAGAATGGATTAATGAGACAAATAGAAAAAAAACACAAGAAGAACGAACCAATGAAATTCTTTAGTGAGATTAAAAAAACTTAAACAACAGAATATAAAACCTCCGTTTATGTGTAAAGATGAAAACAGCACCGTCATCACTCAAATGAATCAAATTTTAAATAGATGGAAGAATTACTTCAGGACAATTCTGAACCTACATACAGATAACTCCTTTAGTAACCATAGGGTACAGCCAATAACAAGTGATAAAAAGACCAAAGTAGAAATACAACCTCCGTCTTACAATGAGGTATGTTCAATAACTAATAAACTGAAAAGTAGCAAGGCAGGAGGTACCGATAATATAATTCCTGAATTAGGTAAAGAGGGTGGTAGAACTCTGAAACAAAGGTTATATAAACTTATACTATTGATCTGGGAAAAAGAACAAATGCCCAACCAATGGAAGGAAAAAATAATCTGCCCGATGTATAACAAGGGGGACAGACTGGATTGCACGAATTATATTGTTAAATGTTGTGTATAAAATATTTGCAATAATTCTGAATCAGAGGCTGGTAGATATTATAGAAACCGAGTTAGGTGACTACCACTCAGGATTCAGACCTAACAGGTCTACAATTGACAACATTTTTATTATAAGGCAGATTATCGAAAAATGCTATGAATATAATATTGATATTCATAATATATTTATAGACTACACACATGCCTTTGACTCAATTAAAAAGAATAAAATATTAGATTCCTTAATCCAGTATAAAATTCCCCCCAAATTAATAAGGCTAGTTAAGCTTACACTTGAAAACACCACGGCAAAGATAAAAGTAAACAACTTATACACTTCAGAGTACAGAGCGGAGTAAAACAAGGGGACCTGCTTTCTCCTATGTTATTCAGCCTGGTAATCGACACAATATTAAAGAAACTGGACGTAAGAGGCAATATTTCCACGCGACTTAGACAACTTATGGCTTATGCAGATGATATATTGATAACAGCACGTACCTAACAGTCACTAATGGACACATTCCAACAACTAAAAAATAATTCATTGGAAGTTGGATTAACAATAAACAAGAAGAAAACAAATTATCTGAAGTGTGCCAAAAAAGACACCAAGATAGAGAACTTAAATATTAAAAGCTCATATATAGAGCAAGTTAAACATTATAAATACTTAGGGTCCATCATAAATGACAACAATTCTATAGAAGAAGAGGTTAAGGAAAGGATAGCTCTTGGAACAAAGGCATACTATGCAAATCTAAAGTTCTTCAAAAGCAGATTAGTCACTGAAAGTTCGAAATTAAAATTATATAGAACAGTAATAAGACCAATAGTGACTTATGCATCAGAAACATGGGTGTTGAAAGAAAATATAATTCAGAAACTGCTAGTCTTTGAGAGGAAAATCTTAAGAGGGGCCTACAAACGAAAATCAGACATGGAGCATTAAAAAAATGAAGAATTGGATAAACTGATAAAGCACAAAAATATAGTCAACTACATTAAAGCCCAAAGATTAAGCTGGTTTGGCCATATACAAAGAATGCCTGAAGCCAGGGCAGCTAAGAAGATATTTAAATGGAATCCCTTAACCACGAGACTAAGAGGAAGACCCAAATATAGATGGGAGGACATCATACAGGACCTTGGTGAAATGAAGATAAAAAATTGGTTAACCTGTGTCCAGAATAGAGCAAAGTGGAAGGATGTCACTGAGAAGGCCAAAACCTCCAATTAAAGGAGGTTCTGCACCTGAAGAAGAAGGTACATATAATGGATATTTTATTAGATTTTGAACCTGTAAATGAAAGAATTTGTAAAATTTGGGCTAAACTTAGGTATAAAACTTTGACATTGCTATCAATATGCACCCCAACTGAAGAAAAAGATGAAGTTGTCAATTACGACTTGAAAGAGTACTAGGGGACTTCAATGCTACAGTTAGAAAATAGTCCTATTTATATCCAGAATGTGGAGGACACAGCCTTCACAACAAATCAAATGTTGGTGAAAAGTGAGTGGTACATTTTGCACTGGGAAGAGATTTAGCTGTGATGGGAAAATAAGGACATTCACAAGGTCACCTGGAATCACCTGACAACAAAATATGTAACTTGATAGACCAAATAGACTTTGATAAGAAGACTCTGAATGAATGTTTGGTATGTGAGAAGTAAGAGAAGTGTTGAAATAGAATCAGATTATTTTTAAGTGATGGCCAAAATTAGATTGCAAATTAAGAGAAGTGAGAAGACTAAGAAGAGTGAAATAAAGAAATGGGATTTTGCTAAATTAATAAGAAAGGAGTAAAAGAATATTTCTTCAAGGAAGTAACAACAAATGTACAAAAGCCTCAATTAGAAGGAGAGGAAGATACAAGTGAAATATGGAACAAAATCAAAAAAGGAATAAATGAAGCAGCTGGAAAAATATTAGGGCGAGAGGAAAAGGACAAAGAAATAGTTGGTTTGATGAAGAATGTCAAATAATATTAGGAGACATATCGAGAGTTTATGACAAAACGATTAACAGAAATAGCAAACAAAATGAACAAGAATATAGGGATAAAAGAAAACAGCACATAAAATATTTAGACACAAAAACAGAGTATTGTTTTCATCATAGCTGGAGCAAGAAATTGCTGATGATAACAATGAAGCAAAGAAATTTGATCAAGAAATGAATAGTATAAGAAAAGGATTCAAACCACAAACATTACTGATTAGGAATAAGGAAAGTAACATAGTAAGCAACAGAGAGAAAATCCTGCAAAGGTGGTCTGCTTATTATGAGAAGCATTATGAACTTCAAGATGGAACAATCACAATGGAGAAGAGTAGACAATGTGCATACAACCTGCAAAACCATGTGGTGAACCACCAAATGATGTAGACATAGAGATAGGAATGAGTAAACTGAAAAAATGGAAAAGCAACTGGACATGATCAAATACTGGCCAAGTTAATTACAGAGGGAGGGAAAGAGCTCAAGAAGCCATTTATGAACTCATTTAAAAAATATAGGTGGGGACAGATTGTACCACATGATGGAAATAAGGCATAATATGTCAAATTTATAAGCAGGGAATGTGATGTGTGATAATTATAGAGCAGTCATATTGATCTTTACAACATACAAAATTCAAGAAAATATTTTATATGTAAAATTAGTACCTTATGCTGTGCAAATAATAAGAAAATAAAAAGGATGCTTTTGAAGGAGAAGATAAACTGTTGATAAAATTTTTTAATGAGATAAATATTGGAAAAATTTCGTGAACAAACTATAGATGTATTCATCTATTTACTGGTTTTCAAGCAGCATATGAGACTGTACACAGAAAAATTACAAACGGGAAAGACAGGTCAAAAAGCAGAGTTGATTGGGAGAAGTCCATTAATGAGGTGCAGGTCTGCGTTGGATTATAGTGCCATCTTAGTAGAAGATGCCAGTCATTTGAAATTACTTACCAAGTGTCATAGTACACGTTGCGCATACTTTTTCGCACGGCTTATTTTTGACAACCATGCTTCTGAAACTGACCTTATTTTCTTTCCATAGTGAACATTTTTAATAAACTTCCGAGTTTAACCCCACTTTACTAGGTTTCACCTTTCCCGCCATACCTACGCAGCCACTGGGCCCCACCTGACGAGTGATGTCGCTCAGAAAATAGTACGAAGCGATGTGTACTCGCGCACAGATTATCCAGCTTACGCTCTCGTGCCGTTTTAACCTCGTCTTTGCTCGATGTCTACCCTAGCCGTACCCTATAACAATTGTCTTCGGGGCTGCGACTACAATCTTTCCCAAAGAACAGCATGATCGTTTTAGACGCACAGTACGTACGTGAAAGCAGCAAGATCAATTAGAAGATTTGTAAACCCATAATAGACTGTAGGGCGTTACATTTCAGACGACAGCAATATAGACCGATGAGCTATCAATTTTCGTCATGTTGGAATGTTATCGAACCCAGTTACATGCCACAGTCATGGATCAGATGCCGCAGCTGGTTTGCATGCTGTCAGTGCAATAGACAGTTGTCAGTGTGGTGTGCATTGCAGTCGTAGGGCTGGTGTTATGACGCCGTTGAAGTTGTGATCAGTAATGTTAAGTTAGAAGATTTCGCGTATTATGTAGAAATATATGCGTAATGTAATTGTAGGGCACGCACTTTGTTTTGAATCAAGAGGTCACAATTTGCAATGAATATCGAAGAGGTGGATGCTACTTGTAACCCTGTGCATTTCGTAACACAAGTAAGTTACCTTTTAATAAAAAAAATTATAGAACTTTATATTTTTCTTCCATTCTGTAAGGTGAAACCTACACCATAATGTATTGGCACTTAAGTGAATACAGTGGTCATGTTAGTGTTTTCTAAAGCCTAATTACTATATTAACAAGAAAACATGCACAAATAATGTACAGATATGTGGCTTCTTGTGTATAATCATCTCACCGGTTAAACGCAGGTGTAATGCCCATATAACGCAAAATGTGAGGGTTTTTTGAAGGGTTTTCAGCCTTCACTGAAACATGTATGCCATCAAACTCACCATGCTCACCCAACATCAGTGGATTTTACTTTTATAATCACTTTGAGTACTGTTATGGGTTAATTGTGTAAATTATGTTATGTGTGACCTCCATCATTTAGGTTTTAGGCAGTGTTGTATGCTACACAGGTGCTACCAGTCGATTATGTTTCTTTGATTAGGGTTGGATTGGTTGACTTACTGTGGGAACCTGTATGCTAAGCTAAACATTGGCTGTGTTATATTTTGTGTGGAGTTGCTGCTGAATTGGGTTTTCAACAAGCTAGATAACTCCTTTAATTCTGGGTTAAATTTAGGTATACATTTGCTTATTTCCCATGCTGTTGCATGGTATGTTTCCCATTCACTTCCAGTGTGACACATTTTCATGTTTTAATGTAATTTTTTTTTATAGAATATGTGAGAAATTCAATAGCAGTACATTGCTGACAAGATGTATTACATGTTTGCTTATTTTGAGTAGCAAAACTTTTTAATTGATGCACATATTCTAGAACAAAATGAAACTCTTCATAACTATTGGTATAATTTAAGTTAACAAGACACAAACATGCATTCTGAACACCCAGTTTCTTGTGCTTGTGTAATTACTGCTCACAAATTAAGAGAATAAGAACCAATTAAGCTAGGATTGTTTTTAATTGCAGTTGTCTCTCTACATTGGAGGCTCTGAAGATGCCCCACTAAACCAAGTGACAATGTATGTGCAAGGGAAGTTTAAAAAATTGCTGTAAAAACATGTCGAAGGACAGTTGCAAGAAATAAATATTGTACTACAGACCGATGGAAATGCATTCAGCTAAGGTTGATTTTTTAAGTGTTTTCTGTTATGACACCATCATTTGCCAATTTTAGCAGTGTGTTCTTTTATGCCAGTGTCAGTTGCTAAGATTACAAAGTGTTCATGATCGATGAATGAATTAGTGTGGTGCATTGGTGAAACGATGTTGATAGGCAAAAACCGAAGTGCTTGGAGAAAATTCGGTCCTTGTGACTGTGGTGTTAATGCAAATTTGTGTCAGTTATTCAGTTTTTACTTTTTACAGGTTTGAACAAATTTTGCTACATCCTTCTGTACAAAACCCATGAATTTGATTGTCATTTTGGTTATGAGGCATGATTGACTGAAGGATGAACACAGCGACAGAAGAGCTGACCTGCTAACTTCATTTGTATTCCCTGTTTAAGGATGGCTGCAAACCTGGTTCTGGGTACCGTGGAGATAAAGGCAGTGAGACGAATACAATATTTCAGGAGCCAGTCACAACAACATCAGAGCATGACTGCAGCGGTTTTGACATTGTGAAAGCTACACAGGTAATATTATTGCATCCTAGTTGGATTTCTGAAGTACGGTGTTGTGTCAGTACCATAGCAAGATATCCATTTCCTTGCTTTTGAATTGATTGAGCCATTCAGCAACTTGTTGAAGGCTAGAAGATAGGCCAGGACATGTCATAGTGAATAAAAAATTGAGTAAAAGCTGTTTCATGAAGGTGTGTTATTCAGAACATATAATTAATCTGATTTAATAAAACACAGTGGGATGACACATAAGTTTCCAGTATGTGATTCTGGATAAAAAGCAAAATTTCACTGGACACATCCTGTTTAATAACCCACAAATTAAAAGTTTATGCTAGATGTGTGTGTTTTAATCAGGATTTAAGTAAGCTGTTCTGGTGGTTTTGGAACCTAACCTTGATTTATAAATCCAACGTGTCTGTGAGAAATAACTTTTAGTATGAAGGCTTTAAATGCAGCCTGTTTGTAACCAGGGAACTATTTGTACTTGGTATCACTTCAATATGCATGTAATATGTCAGAACTATGTATGCAGCTGACAATGGGGCAGGGTATGATGACTGGTTTATAACTTCCTAACATTATGAGGAGTGTGTGTTGTACAGTTGCACCTTAGTGTTGCTGTCCCAATGTGACAGACTTGATAAATTAACAGAGCTTTTGTTTTAGTATGGGTCCCTTGCGCGCTGTAGAGAGCTGGTGGAAGCAGGGTTTGATGTCAACCAGCCAGACAGTGAAACTGTCACACTTCTGCATTGGGCAGCAATCAACAACCGTCGTGAAATTATCCATTACTACATCAGTAAGGGAGCAGTTGTTGATGCAGTGGGGGGTGAACTCTTGGCAACACCCCTGCACTGGGCAACAAGGTAAGATGTTATGTGTTTTGTTTGTAGATGAAGGAAATTTTTGCATTAGATTTGTAACCTGTTCCTATTCTTATTTATACTGTTAGAGTGTGAAATATTGTATAAAATTATAGGTGATCAGTTCTTTAGGTAGTACAGAGTGTTCTTTAAGAAGGATAGTTTTCAATGGTTAGCAAGTTTGATTTGAAGAAGAAAAGGACTGGAAAATAAAAATGTATGTCATTGGTGTGTTTCCAGTGCTATAATATAAATATATTGTTTTGTGCAAATTTGTGCATTGTTTAGGGTTTTTGGACACACACACACACACACACACACACACACACACACACACACACACACACACATGAGCATGTACATGCGCGTGCACACACACATGCACGTGAACATGCACTCTCACTCTCTCTCTCTCTCTTGCTCAGTCACCTTATGCACCCCCTCTTTCTTTCATACTTTCTTTCTGTATTTTTTATTCTCTCATTCATTCTTCTCTTTTTCTTTCATTCCTTTCTTCCTTGTTTGTTTGTTTGCTTGTTTGTTTCTGTATTTTTTCTTTCTGTCATTCATTCTTTCTCTCATTCTTATATTCTTTTTTCTTTCTTTCTTTCTTTCTTTGTGTCATACACACACACTCACACACACACACACACACACACACACACACACACACACACACACACAGACAGACAGCACATGCTGATAATTTAAGCCTACATTTTGCTTGTAAGGAAACTAGTCTAGTAGTGTAGCATGCATGTGGTTAGTGCAGGTGACTGAACTAATGTCTTGGTGTGTTAGGCAGGGACACCTGGGCAGTGTAACTCTCCTCATGCAGCATGGTGCAGATCCTTCATTGCGTGATGGAGAAGGCTGTTCCTGCATACATCTAGCAGCACAATTTGGTCACACTGCTATTGTAGCATACTTTGTTGCGAAGGGTGTCAACATGAACATGCAGGACCGCAACGGCATGACACCACTTATGTGGAGCACCTATAAAGTTACTAGGTAAATCGTTAAATCACCTCCTCCTCCCTCCCCCCCCCCCCCTCCCCCCCCCCCCCCTCCCTCCTCCCCCTCCTCCTCCTCCTCCTCCTCCTCCTCCAGATGCACTGCAACCTTAGGTTTATTGTGCAGCCCTAAGTACTTCATTCAACACAGATTCAATAACCCTGTGCCTTGTATGAAGAGGCAAAGGTCCCTTACTGAAGCTGTGCTTAAGTCTTTTGGTTCGACAGTCAGCCTCCCAAAGACATTATAACGCTGATGAGCCAACGCCTCGCAACAGCAAATAATGTGCTGCACTGTTTCAGTCTCCATCCTGCAGAATCTGCAAATTGTATCCCCATCAAACAGGCCCATAATATACAGGTGCCCCCTTACAGGAGCATGCCCTGTGAAGATTGCAGTTACCATTTTTAGTTTATGCCTACTTAACTTAAGTAGGTCATCAGCTCATTTCTTACATGGTCTACCTATAAATAGTTTGCCATGTCTGAGGCCTGGCAGGTCTGTCCAGGCTCTAAGATGTTGCACTGCAGTCCAGTTCTTAATTGCTTCTCTTACCGAACACTTAGGTATTCCAAGAGCCGGCTCTGAACTGAGTAACGGCATGACTGACGCTTGTCTAGCAAGCTTATCATCTTCCTCATTGCCAGAAATGCCCCAGTGCCCCGGCACCCAAGTAAGGGTAACCTCATTCAGGCTGGCCAGAACAGAGAGAGCATCCAGTCATTCTGCAACCAGTCCTGAAGTCACTTTCGGGCTACTGAGTGCCTTAAGTGCAGCCTGGCTATCAGAAAAAATGAGAATCAGCTTATTCTTGTAAGCTTTTCTTATGTTTTCGCATGCACATTGTGGAATGGCATATATTTGTGTTTCGAAAACTGTGGCAAATTTACCCAGTGGGAAGCTAAAGCTTCTATTTGGTCTCAAGCCAAAAATGCCAGACCCTGTCCCTGAGTTAGCCCTAGAGCCGTCAGTGAACCAGATCAGAGCATCCTAAGGGAACACTGAGTCTTTATTGCCCCAATAATCCCAGTCTATAATGACATTGAAGATTTTGGAGTAATAATAAACTCGAATAGTGTGGTCTGACCGCATATCCAAGGTAGGGTCACTCACATTTTTCCAGATAGGTAGCAACCCTGCTTCTGCTTTAGGATCGGCTGGTTGCTCAATTATGTGCGGCCTGTAGAGTGCCATCCTTGCCTCCGCCAGGATCACCAGATCCAACGAAGTCAGATTCAAACGTATCTCCATTGCTGCAGTAGGGGTCGATTTTATAGCCCCCTTAATAGCTTGACAGGCCATTCTTTGAATCCTTTCTAATTGAGTTTTAGTGGTTTTTTGCATGACTTTGGACCACCATACCAAGGCACCATGAATTATGGATGGTGTAATTACCCTAGTATAGAGCCAATGCACCATATTAGGTCTGAGACCCCATTTCTTACCACATATGTGTCTAGTTACCGCAAAGGTGGGTTGCGCTTTATTAATTATTTTCTGCAAATGCTGGTTCCAGTTGAGTTTGGAGTCTAAGGTCACTCCCAAATACTTAACCTCATCCAGCATTGTAAGTTCTTTACCATAGAGTGTGAGAGGTCCTAAGCCCTCTGTGTTCCTTCGTTTGGTAAATGGGACTATGGCTGTTTTGTGAGGGCTAATATTCAGACCCTCTTTTACAGCCCATTTGACTACCACGTTCAGGGCCTCTTGCATAATCTCCCTGACAGTGCGTGATAACAATATCGTCAGCATAGCCGAATGTACTGAAGCCTAGGTCATTTGTGATAGTCAAAAGCCTATCAACAACTAGGTTCCACAAGAGGGGAGACAAAACTCCTCCCTGCGGGCATCCACCTATGACTTTGGCAGTCAAACTGCTGCCCATAATGGAGGTATGTACAAGTCTGCTTTCAAGCATGGACCTGACCCACCTGCAACAGATTTCCTCAAGTCCATGCTCTCTGGCAGCCGTAATTATTGCATTAAAAGAGGTATTGTCAAACGCCCCCTCAGTGTCCATGAGATCCATAAACTTATTATTTCTGTTTAAAATAAGGAGGAATTACCTGAGAAGTGGAAGGAGTCAATCATTTAACTTACCTATAAGAAGGGCAATAAAACAGATTGTAGTAATTATAGAAGAATATAACTTTTGTCCACTATATACAAATTTTATCCAAAATTCTGCTGTCAAGGTTAATTCCATATGCAGAAGAAATTATGGGGATCATCAGTGTGGTTTTTGATGCAACAGGTCAACTACTGATCATATATTTTGTGTTGTTGAAATACTGAGAAAAAATGGGAGTACAGTGAGGCAGTGCAGCTATATATAGACTTCAAGAAAGCTTATGATTCACTGAGGAAGGAGGTCTTGCAAAATATTCTCATTGACTGTGGTATGCTCATGAAAATGGTAAGGCTAATACAGATGTGTCTGAATGAAATCTGTAGCAGAGGCTTGGTGGGCAAACATTTGTCCAACATGTTGCTGTTAACCCTTTAATGCCTAATTAAATCCCTTCATGCTGCAGCAGCCTGCCGAGATTTTTAACTGGGGATTTTAATTCTTAATGCTTACTCTTAAAAAAAAAAAGCATATCTCTTAGACTTTTCCCTCAAATTTAATGAAATAAAATTTTGCACTCTGTTTATGAATTGGTTAATTTGGGAAAAATGTTCACCTCTTTTTATAATAAATTTAGGCCTCTGAATTGCATGCATCATATAAAATGTGGTGTAAATAGTTCATTACTGACATAATTGTCGTGGCTGCAGGTCTGTGACTGCTTGGATCACTGTTTTATCATGACACACAGTATTCACAATGGGGATGATTTACAGATATACTCTGGTTTAATATTCCTCCCATGATCCTCACCCTTATGTCACCCCTTTTCAATTTCAGTTGTTTTGGTCCAAAGTCACGGGCATGTCTTTTCTGTTGGGCCAAACTGTCCTGCGTGAATTTATTTTACATCTGACCAAGTCATCAAAAAGTCTTGGGCATGAAAAGAAATTGTCCATAAATATTTTGTATCCTAAGCCTTCAAATCTGCAAATCAAATGTCTAACAGTTGTGTATGTTGCAGTCATGTTGTCACTGGCGGAGTGTGAGTATGTACCCAATTGCAGTCTCATGTCATATGTATACCCTGAGTCATCACAAAGTTCGTAAATTTTGATGCCAAAAAAATTTTTTTTTTCTTTGAAATCTACTGCCTGAAGATAACCCTACCCTTGAATTTTACAGTTACCTCATTTACTGCCAAATGCTCTGAGGGGTTATAGAATTTAGCATAAGCCTCGGTCAGTGTGTCAAAGACAGTCCTTAGTTTCCATAGTCTGTCATATTCTTTGCCTTTGTGTGGTCTGTCTGAATTGTCTGCAAAATTTAGAATATGCAGTGTGTGTAAAAATTTGTGTCTTGTCATGGTCTCGCTGTAATACAGAGTTTGTAGCTGCCTGAGTCTCGACCAGTAGTCATGTGGTGTGTCTTTCGTGTCCCATCTGTAGAGCTAAGACAGTGAAAGTCATCATGTCCGGCAATGTAATGTCAGGCAGTTGGCAGTTAGGTCTGGCTTGTACATCTAAGTGTTGGTGCTAGTATAGATTGATCTGTTCCACCAGCAGATGAACAATTTCTGTGAAAAACAACATCAACACAGACAGTGGCATTCTGTCTTTGTTGATGTATGGAGCCTCACTTTTTTTCACAACTTTGCTGGACCAACAAAAGGACGAATATTTGTGTTCCTTAGTTGAGGCATTCCTCAGGTTTAATCCACCACTTGTTGCAGCCTGTGGTTCAACTTGTGCTGAGGCTTGTTTTTGTTGTTGTTGTTGTCGTCGTCGTCGTCGTTGTCATTGTTGTCATCATCGGTGTTGTTGTTCTTCAAAATCATCTTCAACATTGCTAGCCCCAGCACCTGATTCTGAGTCAGTATCAGCAACCAGGATTTCACTGATGACTTTCTCCGATTTTCTAGGTGGCCATTTCTGAACGCCTGCAATCGTCTCCATTATTTAGACTCCTCTCTTCGACTGGGCACAGTTTTAGAAACCTAATGCCACGAATATATGAGCTTCTTCTACAGTGACAGCCAAACAGATCTAAAGGTTCAATGTGACTACTGTATAAAATTCCAGCTATTGGAGGGTACCCAAGACATTTTTAGTAGATTGATGGCTGTGTGTTGTATGTTACTGTCCCACAGCCCCTACGGAGTACCCCAGCACTACAAGAGACACATCTGTGTGCCCTTTTGTATCTGTTAACATTGATTTTTGTGGATATCTCCAGTTTTTGAGCATTAGTTTTGTCTGAACTATATGGGTTCAGTAAGCCACTGAAAACATTTCTGGTCAACAGTTAGTGTTCGTTTCATAGGCCAATGTTGATATTTCAACCCACAATGGACTCCAATGCGAGCTATAAACAAAGCTGGCTGTTTCTGGAACCGTATTAGTCAGCTGGGACAAAATGCACAGTTGTTATGTGTTGACAAATAAATCAGGGTATTTGGAGGGTTTAGGAGGTGGAGGGGTTTGATTCTGGCTCCAGAAAGAAACCCTGACCTTCAAGGGTCCTGGAGTTTGGCAAAACTCAGCAGTATATCCGATAGGAGTGAAAAAAATTCCTCCGAAATTCAACAGACTGTTTGCGACCTCTTCGTAGGTCGTTCAGCAGTTTAAAGGGCAAATGCCTTATAGATTGTTCAGCAGCAAAAGTTTAAGAATGGTTTGAAACAAGGAAACACTTTATTGCTATTGCTTTTTAACTTTCCTTTAGAGTATGCCATTAGGAGGGTTCAGGTAAACCACAAAATTAAATTAAATTATAGGTACTGGTTTTTGCTGATGATGTTAATATATTGGGCCAAAGCATACAAACAATTAAGAAAAACACAGAAACTTAAGTAGTTGCTGGTAAGGAGATTGGACTAGATGTAAATTCTGATAAAACCAAGTACATGTCTCGAAACCAGAATGCAAGGCAAAATCACAATATTAAAATTGATGATAGTTCATTTGAAAGGGTGGAACAGTTAAAATGTTTGGGAACAACCGTAGTGAATCAAAACTCTATTCTGGAAGAAATTAAGATCAGGGAATGCTTGCTGTCATTTGTTGCATAATCTTTTGTTTTCCAGTTTGCTGTCCGATAATAAAAAGATTAAGATATACAAAACCATAAGTTTGCTTGGTCGCTCACATTGAGGGAGGAATGCAGGGTGAGAGTATTTGAGAATAGGGTGCTGAGGAGAATATTTGGGCTGAAGAGGGACGAGGTAACAGGATAGTGGAGAAAACTACATAATGAGGAGCTTACTGATCTGTACAACTAACTGAATATTATGCATGTGTTCAAATCGAGAAAAATGAGTTGGGTGGGGCTGGGCATGTGGCATGTATGGGGGAGGGGCAAGGAGTATACAAGGTTTTGGTGGGGGAAACTGAGGGAAAGAGACCACTCAGAAAACCCGGGTATAGATGGGAGGACAGTATGAAGATGGATATTCAGGAATTGGGATTGGGGAGAGCGTGGACTGAATTGATCTGACTTAGGATAGGGACGGGCTTTTGGCTCTTATGAATGCGGTAATGAACCTTCAGGTTGCATAAAATGCAGGGAATTTCTTTACTGGTTATGTCCTCAAGAAGGACTCAGTAAGTAAGTTAGTAAGTAATTAAGTAAATAAGTAGGTAGGTGGGAGGGAGGGTGGGTGGGTAGGTAGGTAGGTAGATAGGTAGGTAAAGTAAGTAAAGTGAGTAGTTAAGTAAGTATTCCTGCAGGATACCTTAATTCAAAAAAAAGTATTTTAGGAAGGTATTCTTTATCAGAAACACTTGTACATCCAGGCTAGGAGTTATTAGAAGGTTTGATGCCCTTTTGTTGCAGTCTTTTTCTTTCGGGCTTCATTTAAAGATAATTGACATACAAATAGCAGTAACATGTCTGACAAAGAAAGAATGGAAAGGTTAAAGAAAAACAGTACTGACATGATTTTTTTTGTAGAGGTGTTTGGGAGGTATGGACAGCAAAAAATTTTCATAGTTTTTTATAATTCCTCTGAGGTTTTGAAAAATTTTAATATTTTATCCTTTTTTCTTGTCCTTTGTAGTCTTGACCCAACACGTCTCCTCTTAACATTTGGTGCATGCACGACAACACAAGATAAGCTGCATGGTAACACAGCATTGCACTGGGCAATCCTTGCTCAGAATCACACTGCAGTCTCCACTCTCATCATGCATGGGGCAAGCCTCGACATTGCCAATGCACAGGTCAGAACCATTTTGTGTATTAAACTTTTATCCCTCTTATCTCATAGGTGAGTGTTCACTTATTCTAAACTATGGTATGGTCAGTTCCTGTTTATTTACGCTAATGAAATGGTTAAGACGAATGAGTGACTGAAAATTATGGATCATCCAAATATATTGGTTTGTACTTTTACTACACATGCTACTTAACTGTTTGGCACTGGAATTAAATGCCGTCAGTGATCTACAGAAGCCTGGAATTTAAGTGGGTGCTGAGTTGTGTAAGAGCAGATATATGCAATGTGATATTGTGCATTTTGAATATCACACTGCACGATACATATGTATAATATTTGGTGCCAAAGGGTTAACCACTTCCTGAATACTGGGTCTATACATGTGGCTTCTGTTTTGACCGAGAGTGTGTAATGTCTGATGTTTTTTTGAGTTCAAACCTCTTCTTATGTCAGTTCATTATGTGCCTTGCAGCTGTCATACTGGTTTTACCTACATATCAGAATACCCTGTATGACAATACTTCATTGCAGTTTTATATTAAAATAACTGTACAAAACATTTTTAACTTTGTGGTTACATGGCAATCCCTGATTTTCAGGGGATGAATTGAAAAATTTCTTATTTTGCATTTGGGTAAATATGCATTGAAGCCCTCACTGACCCATGTAGTCTATCAAATTGTCAGCATAATGTAGTGCCACATTGCAAATTCTGATCTTCTTCAGTCTTGCCCTGCTCATTCTGTTCCTTATCCCTTTGTTTTGTGGCATTACTGATAATATCTGTGAGTTGTATAATATTTATTCCATTCTTTAAGGTTTTCTTCATTCATATTTTGAACTCTTTCAAAACATACACCACATTAGTAATGTCAGGCTTGTTTATGTATTTACTGGCAAAATATTGAACATTATCTGGCTCCAATTTAGACAAAGTTCCCTTCATGTTCAGAGAAGCTGTGTACTAAATGTATCATCCAGCAATGTCCCCCCACCAGATGTCATAACATTGCCTTCCTGATAAAGAGTTCAGAGTGTTCAGTAGTAGTGTTGTGTTGATGCAGTCACATCTTGATATCTGTATGTTGAATTGGGACTGTAATGTTATGGCAGAAGGGGGAGGGGCACAACTTTACAGTGATGAAACATAGCCAGTCATTGTTAACACATCACTTCAAAGATAAAACGTTTGGAAGCAGTTCTACCTGTGGCATCCCCCTTCCCCATTTCCTCTTCTAACCATTAATCCCTTTCTGGTTTCTCTCTTCCATACCATGTACTGGTCGTTTGAGTTAAGAAAGAGATGAAAGTCTAGTTCGTATGTGATTGTATACATATGTGACTGTGTGGTAGAAATGAAACTTTAATTATCAGTTCATGGGTAACGTGTAAATTAGGTGATACATTTGCAAGCCATTGGGACCTGACTGTCCTTTATTTCTCTGATGGCTGATAACAGCAACTTCTTTCTCAGAAAACTCCATTTGACAGTGTTGTTATTTAATCTGCTTTGCAATGTTGTTGTGGAAATCAGTTAGTGTAACTGGGATGAAGTGGTTTGGTGCCAATGTAACCATAACCAAATGTTTATGCTTATTATTAGTACACATACAGAAATCTTCCCAGTGCTGGCAATGACTCAAAATCTTCAGTATGATGGAATTTAAACTGTGTCTTTGGCTGCAGGGTGATACTCCATATAGCCTCCTTCAGTCCCACAAAAATGCACCATGGGTTGGTAAAAAGGTGCATGATAAGATCCAAGAAATGTCTGGATCAAAGCGCCGTAACCCATGCTACAGGATCACGCGAGATAAGGTAAGTGAACCCAATGATCTGTTTCAAGATGGTGCACCACACTCACTCTCATGATGTAGTTTGTAGCAATGTTTTGGAAGAAATATATGTAGTTGGGAACAAGGTAGAACTCTTATGTTCTAGAACATTAAAAAATTTATTGTCCTTAGGTGGGTGATTGTCAAATACTGGTTCAAGCTAAAGTGTTACATCATTCCCCTGTAGTAATCTGGTATTTCTTTAATAAATTTTATATAGGTATGTGTGGAATCATGCACATCTTCAGCAGGATTCTAAGAAACAAATTAAAAAATTACAGTTAATGATATTTAATCGGCAGTGTTGTTGAAGATTCAGGTGTTCTTGGATGTTGTGCCATGTCAACTGATAAACAATGGGAGGTAAGTATTTACCAGTCACTAAACTGTAACATCTCAAAAGACCTGAATCCATATTGAGTGTGGTCTGTAGATGTTGTATACGCTTTCAGTTGTGTGAAAAATTTCCATGCAGTGTTGCAATTCATACTATGTATGCTGTAATATTGCATGTGTCAAGTGTCTTACCTTCTTCAGTTCTGGGCAGCTGTCTTTTCAGGCTATAAAATCTGATGAAAAGTGTCTTACAGAGGATATTGCAGTTGTTGGATTTTAGGACTGGGTCACTGCAGGTTTTTGGGTTTGACTTGTTTTGACTTCAAATGAATGCTGCACTAATTTGCTGGATCTGAACTTTCTGATACAGAGGAGGGTAGTGTTTGGGAGACATGAGCATGCATGGGAGGTAATTAGAAAGGTGACTTAAGAGGAGTGAAGTGGGAAGTTGTGAAGTGGACTGAACTAGGACAGGGTATAGTCAAGTAGCTGAACTTTCTGAATATGGTGCTGAACCCTTGGGCTCCAATGAAACAGGATATTTCTTGGCCATGTGAAGATCATTGATTTTGAATTTTCTCATTATGTATTTTTCTTCATCCTGTGTTTCCTTCTGTTTCCCATGTTTAAATAGTGTCCTCAGCAGTTTGTACTTAAATGCCATAGAATGTGTTCACACTTACAGCATATGCATGCACACACACTGTGCATGCAACTCCCCATTTCATATGGCTTGATGGTAGCTTAAAACCATGAGAATCATACTGGATAAGCTTACACATTGTTTTAATAACCTGTTGAGGTCAGCAGACTGGACTGTAACTCTTAAGTCTGTTCCAGAGGCTGCGTTTCTGGTGCATGGTGTCAACACCATTCCTGGCCTTCTACACTGTGGGCATCATTCTGCAATCTAGTCAGAACTATCTAGTCAAGCTGGGACTTCTTATGACTTGCTATATTATTGTGTACATGGCAAGTCAGGTTGTGTTTGATGACCGGCTCATGAATCTACTGCCTATGTCAATCTATCTGGCCACTAAGGTACCTAATGTGAACAGTTACCAGATACAACATATCTTTCACATACTTCCAGTAATATATGCTGCAGATATACCATATTTGTTTGAATAAAACAGGTGATCTCAAGTGTCAAAAGTTGGATTCTTGTAATATTTCAGCTGTTGAAGATTTAGATTTACAGATGCAATCCAAGTATGGTGCAAGTGTAGCGTAAATTCATGAAAAATGTATGCAGTGGCTGAAATGACTGTTCACATGCACATTTTAAGCAATCTTAGTTACAATTTATAAGCCTGTAACACATGCAGGATGTGAATATGTGATATACATTGCCTTAGTACAGTTGGTAATGACAGGATGATGACTGCATGAAGTTGTGGTGTGGGAAAAATACAAGTGCTACTTAATTTAGGATCATGACATGATGCATGATGGTAGGCCTTTTAAAAAAATGTGCAGCCCTTGTAAAGGTAACTTTTTTTGAGGGAAGAGAAACAACAGAATGGTGGCTTCATTTGGGTTTGGTCTGATAGTTGTAACTAAGGAACCATTAGAAATTTACATTACCTTGATATGGCATTAAAGACACATGATTTGTTTGACTGAAAGTCCATGTAATATGAAAGTAGAATTAATGAATTGTGTTCATTGTGTTGTAGATAATTTATATTCATTTCTTGAACACATATTTCAAAACTCCATGTGTTTCAAGATTATTGGCAGCAAAATATAAATGCAACTACCATGCAGAAGTGATAAGAAAACTTTATATGTCATTTCAGTTCTGGATGTATGTGACATGGTTTGTGTGGATCTCTCCTCATGTGGACCTGTGGCTGTCAGTGGTGTTTATTTTATGGTCTGGTGTGTTGTGGTACAACTTCCTACGTGCATGGCGGGGTGACCCAGGTGTGCTGTGCAGCACTCAGGAACAGAAATACAGGGTCTGTGCCAGCTCTGGCCTTACAGTACATCTTTACACTTTTAAGAAATTCTTTAACTGGTGAAAAGAAGGCTAATCCAAATTTATGTTATGTCCGTATCATCATCATCATCATCATCAGCAGCAGCAGCAGCAGCAGCAGCAGCAGTAACAACTTAACAGCCTTGTGTGGGCCTTTTTTCCTTCAATAGTTTGCCACCATTTTAAGTTTAAATTATTACTTGAAATTATTTAATGAAATAAAATGCAATGTATGAAGTTCTTTATTTCCCTGTATACAGGTACATAATGTGTGTCTGGAAATTTTTGTAGAGTGGTCACTACTTTCTGATATACCGTGTTACTAAGAACTGTAAAGCATGTACATCTGTGAGGCAGATACCATACAAACGGGAATAGAAGACGAGAAATTTTCTTATTTGTGTTCTGCAAGGTCAGGGGTTTCTTTGTTGTGACACACATTTTTAAACATTTTCTATGTAGGTATTTTCCTGAAAATTGGAGAGCTTAAAGGGGGGTCATTTTATATTTGGATGAATAAAATATGTTTTCCACACTCAATCTTTCCCTTTTTTAATACTTTCTTGTCTTTGGTATTCATATGTTACAAATGAATTCTGTTGTTGCAAACCAGTTGTATAGGTATTCTCACACTGCACAGTCAGAAACTATTTTCTGTTGTTTTGTGTTAAATATTTACTATTTCAAATGATATTTTGATTAAGATTTGTAGATTTTAGTGAGGTATACTCTTTTTTTAGTGTCTGATTTTTGCACGCTTTGTTTTGAGTAGTTTAGTAAATTTCACTTTCATTTTTGTATGATGTGTGATTCATGTTGGGAAGAAGTTTTTATTTCTTCAACAACTTTTAGTGTAGACCCTCGGATCCAAATTTCTTCAAAATAGGTTTACTGATTTTGTAAGTAAAGTCTAACCGATATATATATATATATATACAGGGTGTCCCAGGAGGAAAGGACCTAACTTCGGGAGAGTGTTCCTTAGGTCAAACTGTAACGATATAACCCAAAACACCTATATCCAAAGTTCAATGGTTACGGAGA
>Ga0131853_10000917_pt1 | contig 53349 bp, 40 predicted proteins | sample TergutLab28metaG_FD_92764 | JGI IMG/M metagenome (GOLD analysis project Ga0131853, IMG submission 92764) | Labiotermes labralis P1 segment gut microbial communities from Petit-Saut dam, French Guiana - Lab288 P1 (version 2) (version 2) | ecosystem: Host-associated > Arthropoda: Insects >...
CGGTTTTGAGTTGGAAATTTTTATTCCTGCCTTTGTCAAGAGCCCTTGCTTTACATTGGTAAGGCTGCGGTCTCTTTTCGTGGCAGGAATAAAAATTTCCGACTCAAAACTCTCCGACCTGAAACCGCTAAAAATTCGTTTATTCGAAATTTGAGGTTGCAGGCTGTACTAGCTGTACACCAAAACCGAAAATAAAGAAGAAGCGAATTTTTAGCAGTTTCAGGCGTGTTGTACATTGTATTGCAAGGGTAGCAAAAGTAAACTAATTTTATGTATAAGCATCATAAAGATAGGGGGGATTATAGCCTAAATAAATCAAGTAATATTCAGAAGATTTGACGGTCACTTAAATAATTTAAGTCGTTTAAATCACTTAATTGACCGACAGTCAATGTGAATAAGGAGGTGAGGATTGGAAGTATTTATCCGCAATAGAAAACTAAAATCTTTTACCAAGGAGGTAAAGAAAAGATATGAAGAAGAAAAAACTAATATCAATGCTTTTAGCCTTTGCTTTAGCATTTACCATGATAATCCCGACTATCGCAATGTTTGCTGATGAGTATGTAGAAAATGAATCAGATAGGCATGAAGATGATTACAAAGAGTATGATTTGGGAGATCAGGTAAATGAGATTGAGTACGAATACAAAGAGTGTGAGTACGAAATTAATGAAATAGCTGCTTCGTCAGAACTCGAAATTACTGCAAGGTTTGAAGGGCTAACACGTATTGTTGTTGAGCTTATAGAACCGCTAGATGCAGCACCAACTCCGGGGAATGTTGTAATAAGTAATGCTCTTAACCCCGTTCCGGCTCCTTGGGTAATTCCCGAAGCCGAAATTAAGTCAGTCGTTACAAATGGAACGACTATAATTATTTCTCTTACCGACAATGCTTTTGTTGGCGAAGGTGAATTGCGCGGCAGAATGGCTCAAAATGCTGTTATTATGATGCCGGGCTTTGAAGCTCCTGTTGTTATTCCAAGGCAGGGTATGCCGGTTATGGGATCAACAGGTGTTGGATTGCAAGGAACTGTTCAACATGCTAATCCAAACCGGAATGCTGGTAACGACCTGTGGATAGACATGGGTACTAATGTTACGACAAATGCTGTTGGTTATGCACAGCATCGTGTTGATCATGGTCCTGACCCTGCAAATTGGCCGAATGCACTAAGCCGCATGAGTTTAGTTGACGTAGATGTTCACACTTTAATATTTGTTGTTGACTTCCCGGATGCACGTGCGGAAGACAACACAGGTATTAACGCTTGGCCGATTGATGCAGAACCGGTTGACTGGTACAACTTTTACAATGGTGAAAGACTTATGACTGCTGAACAAATCTTTGGATGGCGCAGCCGTTTTTCAGAAGATTGGTTAGTAGAAGCTTCTTTTGGAAACATCAATAAATCATTCACGCCAATATTTAACAGTGAGCGTGAAGATGGAATATACAGAATGCCTCACAGCTTATACCCAACAAGCTGGTACTTGCCAGGAGGTATTATATTTGAACGTGACAGACAAGCAGGCGTAGATATGAGCGACCTCTTTGCGCTTTATCCTTGGCTTGAAACTAACCCTCCGGGTTGGCTTGGTTATGCCTTTGGACGTGGTATGCCAGGGGCGCAGGGAACTATTCAAAACAATGTACATGGATGGGCACAACCGGCTCTTGTTGATGCAATGAGACGTGATTTAGATACATATCTTGCTGCTCTTCCTAATGATGATCCACGTGTACAGCCTGACTTTAGATTTACAAGCTGGGATGGTGCAGCAGTTGAAAACGCACCGGGTATCACTTTTGGTACTGCAAACCAAGGCGGTAACAACTGGGGCGTACAAATGGGATTCCGTCGTGAAGCTATTGGCGGAACCGCACAGGGACGTGCTCCAAGCTTTGGCTATTTTATGACATTTAACACTACTACAGGTCAAGATTCATATGAAAGATGGAAGTTCAAGCATTTTGTGCATGAGCTATACCATAGAATGGGCTTTAGTGATAACTATTCTGAAGGGCAAGTTCATGGACCGGCAAGCGGAACTATGGATCCTTATACAGGTCAATTTAGTCAATCTTACCCTGTTGGACCTTTCCATCTTATGGGTCTTATAAACATTCCGTCTCCGGACGCTTTTGCTAATCTTAAATGGAGAAACGGATGGTTCAGAGACGATCAAGTTGTTGGCTTAAACACAGTAGGGACTCACCATGTAGAGCTTACTCCGGTAGAAACAGAAGGCGGTACTAAGCTTGTAATAATCCCTCACCCGACAGACAGAGGCGTTTATCTTTCCGCAGAGCTTAGAGGTGGCAGAATAGGTGCTAACGATAATTTCAGATTCTTTACATCTACTGACTGGCATTATCCATCAGGTAATGCTGAAGCAGATGCTTTATCAGTTCGTAGTACGATAAGAGACAGACGTATGGGGTCAAGAAATGCACCGGGTGTTTTGATACATATTACAAATGCTAACCGCGGCGGAACTAACACGCCTACCGTAGTAAGGGATGTTCTTCCAAGAAACCCTGAAACTCAACATGAGCGTGCGCATGGCGGATACTTCGATAGACAGCTTTATGCGAGTCTTTTGGGTCCTTACTCAGGAATTTTTGAACATGAATTACCTGAATGGGGTGTAACATTCTCTGTAGACAAAAATTATGAGTTTGCAATGGGTCAAGATCTTCCGGGTTCATCACTCATGAGACCTGCATACTACAAAGCAAACAACCCTATGATGCTTACCGTAACGATAGTAGCCCCAACTGTCGAAGACAGAACAGTTCGCCTTTATGATGCTCAGTTTATTGATATGAACTCTATCCAGTTCAGAACAAGCCATGATCTTAGAGGTCATACGCATCATTCAAACTTCTTCTCGTTCACAGTAAGAAAAGACGGCGAAGTTGTTGCAGGCAGAACAAATCCTGCTGTTGCCGGCGGCTCGATTGTTAACGCAGGCGGTGTTAGGGTAATTCAAGTAACAAGTAATACGATAAGGCTTGGATTCTTTGGAACAGCTCCGGGTGCAAGCAACACTCCTGGTCTTGGCAACGTAAACAGAGGGCCATTTACTCTAGATGATATTACAGGCAGAAGCAATGCAAATGTTACGGTACAGTTCTCACCTCCTGCAGGAGACAGAGGATTAATGCTTATGCAAGGACCTGAAGCAACCGTAACTCCAAGCAGAACTGTCACTAATGATAATGTAGGCGTTGTAACTCTTTCTGATGTTAGATTTGTATCTCCAAGCAGGATTGTTGCAACATCTGACAGAGATTTAGGTGGTTTTACTTTTGGTAACGTTGGTAGAACAGCTATAAGAATTACACGACCTGACGGCACTATAATCCAGCCGAACCAATTTATAGCACCTGCTACATCGTTGTTTAATATGGGATCTGTATTCCCGGGTGCTTTAAATATGCCTGACGGCTTCCATGTATTCCCTGCTGCTTTTGATCCTGTTAACAACGAGCTGCATATTAACTTGCTTGCTACAGGTGCGGCGACGCCATTTACTAACCTTGACCAAACGATTGGCGTTACGGTTGAGATTATTGAACCTGTTTCCAACTTTGCTCATAATCGTGGAAGTATTCCGGGTGGTTCTCCTACACCTCCAAACGTTCCTGTTGCAAGGTGGAATCATCAAGTTAACATGAGCATAGGTGCTGAACCTGCTGAAGCTCAAGTTGCTAGGCTTTCCGGCTTCTTTAGCGGTTTGGTGAATACTGATGAAAAAGAGCGTGCGACACTTAACATCATCGGAGGACATGTCGGAACTGTAGTCAGGACTGAGCTTGATATTGAAATCAGCGGTACCGGAAGCTTAACAAAAGATGATTTGAATATCTTTGATCCATTAACCGGAATCAGCACTCCGCTTACGGAATGGCTTGCGCTTTTCTGTGAAGATAACGGATGGCTTGGATACAGCCGTTATCGTGCTGACTTCCCAATGCTTGGTGATGATCTTATATTCGAACTTGATACGACGGGATTTTCAGCAGAAGGAATTTACGAATATAGTATCAATTTCAGAAATCCTGTTACCGGTACAGTTTGGGCATCTTTAGAAGGTACGTTCGGAGTTTCAGAAATTACGACTGATTTTATAAACATAAGAGAAACTGCAAGAAACTCAAGGCAATGGATCGTCAGTTTCTGGGTCACAGAAACGTTTGACGGCGAAGTTTTAAATCGCTTTGAAGAAAGCATCATACTTCCGGGTGCTAATGCTAATTTAAGAGGCAACTTTGCATTTGGCGAAGGTCATGTTCTTGAAGGCAGAACTCTTGTGTACGACATAAGAAACAATGGTAATTCTATTGCAACTTTCAACCTTAGGTAAATACTATCCCTCAGTGCCGGCAATTGTACTATTGCCGGCGCAATTTAAAAATAAAATATTTTTGGAGGTTTATAAGTATGCAACTAAAACCAAGAAAAAAATTATGGTTCAGAGCTATTGCCGTTTCTTTGGCATTAATTTTAAGTATTCCAACGTTTGCTTTTGCAAATATCGCAGATGATCAAGTATCACCTTTAACAATTCCTGTTGCTTTACAGGGCTCTGTTGGTATAACTCCGGCTGAGCTTGATGCAATGGCTATAGACCCGCAGTCGTGGATGCTTCCTTCTCACCAAACTTGGGAAAACGATTTTACTCGCAATCCTGTTATAGACTGGGATGGTTATCGCAGCGATGCCCCTGATTTGAGCAATTCACGTAATTTCAGAGGCGCATTAATTCTTGTAGAGTTTCCTGACCGTCCCTTAATGACTAGAGGACCGGCAGGATCAGGTTTGATGGCAAACCCTCAACGTGCTGTAAATGTAGCGGCTTGCCCGGTGATAGTTAATGGATGTAACGTAGAAACCGGAGTAGGCTGTGATGCATGTGTAGCTCAACTTTGGGATGACTTCTTTAACAAACCGCAAACAGATTTAAATAATAGCATTACAATTGGTGGATATTGGTTAGAAAATTCATTTGGCAACTGGAACATAGAACTTGATATTTTTGGTCCATTTATGCTGCCAATGTTTGAATTCCAATTTCCATCTAATGGTAGTTTTTGGAATCGAAGTGAAGTTCCAACAGGCGGGATATTTGGTGGACGTTATAATTTCGATAACTTCCACTTCGGTAATCAATTCCCAATGTGGGGCCGAGGAACCGGCAACTTAGGCGATGTTAACACAGCAAGTGCATTCCCTATTGATGGTGCAGGCGGTATGATGGTATCGAATAACGCTATCACACCAACAGCTGTAAGCGCTGCAATGGAGCAAGACCCGGCATTTATTGATAACTTCCTTGATGAAGACGGCAACTTAATGTACGAATTTATCTTTATAACAGGCGCAGGTTATGCTCAAACTGCTACTTGGCAGGAATTCGGAAGCATGATGTTCCCTGTTGGATTCGGCGCAGATAAAGATTTCAGTCAGGTTGCTGAAACAACAGAAATCACACATCCGGTTACAAGAGAAGTTATACCGGGAATGACAGGTATGGACTTTACAGGCTATGCAAGAGTCCGTAACATTTATGAAACTGTAACAGCACCGGGTTTTAATTTAGCGGAAGCGTGGCCTAATTTCTACATGCTTGATTACGAAGCAATGTGGCGAGCTAATGTTACAACTAACCCGACTCCTTTATCAACGGGCGATAGAAGTTTATCTGCGGCTTTTATTGCTGCAAGAACTACATATGAAGATGCAAACTTAGCGAGTGCATTTGCAGCTTTTAATTTTGCAAATCCTGATGCTAACTTAACCCAAATTCAATTCCGTGATAACATCTTCCGTCCGCAATTTATTGTTGACTATGCTAACTTGCGCAAGATTGTACCTCAATCAGAGTTTACAGCGGAATACAGTATGATACAACAAGCAAATTTTGTAGATTCTGAAAACGAATCTTGGATAATAACATTTGACGAAGGCGGATATGTTATTGAAACTTCAAGTGATTTTGAACATATCAATCCAAGAATTATGCTTTTTGATGAAGCATTTGCGGTTGAATCTCCTTTTGAAGTATTAAACAACGAGCAGGTTGAATACAGCCAAGCATGGTTAGATTTTTATGCTAATTGGGGCGATACTGAATGGGTTCATGAAGAATTGGTAAGGTTGCTTGAGCAAGCTATGTATGCCGCAAGAACAAGCGAAGTTAACCCATACTTTGGTGTTGTTCCTTCACGTTATGTAACGTGGTCATCATGGTACGGCACCGCCGGCACTTGGTCACATGCTAATACCGGTTTTAATGTTATTGGCGCAGACGGCGTTATAAGAAACCTTCCTGTTTCTGTGCAAAGTGAAAGCACCGGTATGTCAACATATTCTCACGAGCTTGGTCACTTGGTAGGCTTGCCGGATAATGACAACAGTCCATATGCTGCTATTCCAAGACGCAGTTTGCAAGGTGCTTGGGACATTATGGCACGCGGCACTTTTGTTGGTCCTGGCGGCGGACATACAAGATGGATGGTTCCTGCGACAATGGGTGCATCTGTAGGCGCACATCAGAACATAAGAGGAAAAATTGCCAATGGATTTACTGACTTGACTTTCGAAGGCCGTGATAATGTATCAAACGTTGCACATCCTACAGGGCGTCCGGTAAATTGGGTACGTGATGATTATTACAATTCTCTTGACATCCTTTATGTTCCATACACTACATTTAGACAAGGTCCTCCGGTTATAGGCGAAGTTTTTGGACGTAACATACCTGTTAACCAAGGCTTTGAAGATTTCCACGGCAATCCTATTGAAGGTCATATCGGCATAGTTATTCAAGGGGCAGAATTTAACAACAGAACCCCTGCGGTAGCTGCTAATTGGGCTACTAACCTCCTGCCGGGCGGATCTATTCTTTGGGATGGCAGAGTCCTTAATGCAGACGGAACCGACCCACGTACAGGATTCCCAAGAATCAACCCTGCGAGATGGAATTATATGCGTACTGACGGTCCGGGTAGTCTCGGGATTGGCTTGACAAATATCGGTCCTCAAACTAACTTTACGACCGGTGGTGAAACTCGTACATTTGGTACGCCGGGCGGAATACCTCTTACTGGTCGCCAACATGGCTTTACGGTAGAGGTTGTTGACAGAACGGGTTATGATTCGTTCATGCACGACCATGGCGTATTTATCAACAGAATTACCCATACTAATGCGCCTCGTGCCGGCGGTATGGAAAATCCTGCATCTTATATAGTTGATGCTCATCCGGGATCTTTGGATATAGTTCAATTTGTTGAAGCTGATGGCAGTTACTATATGATGGCTGACTGTAACTATGTAAACATGGTTACTTCTACTTTCCATGCCGGATTGCATAATAACCCATATTTCTTGCGTGAAGAAGCTCCGGAAATGTTCCGTGCTGATGACCCAAGACCGGGTGTTGCAGGCAACACTGTTAACGAGTGGGTAGATGTGCATAATGAATTCCATTTCTACGTGCTTGCAAGAAACAACAATCAAGGGCGTTACGGTCAATTCCTTTCATATGAAGTGGCTGTAAGAAATACAGCGGCTAATGCTTACCAAGTTGGCGGCGACCTTGAATTGAGAGCGGTAGGAACACCAACAGCGGCTTCGCCGGGTAACTTCTCAAAGCAAACATTTGCACTGACTCATACAGGTGATGCTTCTGCTGATGACATAATCAGAATTAACCTTGATGGTGTGTTAGCGGAAAAAGTTATGCATACTACAGATTTAGGCTTTGAGTATGTTGCCCATACAAAAGAGCAAAACGCTGTTATTCTTAACAACTTCTATGCTCTTTCACCGGATGAAACAGTTTATTTCGACGTGTTTATCAGAGTTCCTGATGATCATAGTGGAATTTGGTTTGAAGCTTCTGATCTTCTCCAAGTTAGTGTGAGCTCAGAGACAAATCCAGTAAAATATGCAGAGGCAAACTTTGCAGCTCCTGATGAGCGTATACCTGCTTTAGCTGAAGAGATTCGTAACGAATTATTTGATTCAGATGGTGATCAAATTGATTCGTTAAGAATTACCTTTGTCGGTAATTTAAGCGAAAGCGCAGAGGCTGTTGAAACATATTTTAGAAATCGTTTCAATATACCTGTTGATATTGCTGTAATGGCAAGATTTGCACCGCTTTATGAAACAGAGTTTTGGCACATTGTTTTAGGAGAAGGTGCCGCAATGTTGACGATACAAGTTGAAGCTGTTGTATCAGCTCTAGATACAAGCCCTGAAGATTTCATAAGCATTTGGGAAACTGCCAGAAACTCAAGGCAATGGATAATGACCTTTATGTTTACTGAAACATTCATGGATGATTCATACCAACGCTTTGAGGCTGACTTTACCATCCCCGGTGCTAATGCTAACTTAAGAGGAGCATACGCATTTGGAGAAGGACACGCACTTGAAGGATTTACTATCTTATATGACATAAGAAACAACGGCAGAAACATTGTAACTTTCACACTTAGATAAACTGACAGCAAAGGCCCGACGAGATTAGTATTGATTCCGTCGGGCTTTATTGCATAAGTTTGAATGGTATACCCGTAAAGAGGGTAAAAATCGAATGGAGGTCAATTTATGAAACGTAACCTTAGAAATAGATTAGGGTTTAGAACTATAGCCATTTTTTTAGCGGTTTTACTAGGAATTTCAACTCCGACTTTAGGCTTGCCGCCGATGGAGCTTTTGGAACCGAATTATGATTATGATCAGGTTATTGGGCAAGAATTTTTTGAACCGACAGTTTTTGCGTCGACAGAGCTTCCTAATGCTTCTGAAAGCTTTAGAAGAAACGTTGAGTTGTTCCCTGCTTTATGGAATGCGGAAACAGGGCGAACTGCTCCTGCTTTCCAATGGACTGGTAATAATACACATGATTTGTATCATCCGGCTAACAACACAGCACCTTGGGTAGCAAGAGAGAACCCGGAAGCTAACAACAACAACATAGTTGAAGAAGTTTTTATTGAGCTTCCGTTTGATACAGACGGCGACGGAAGACGTGACTTTGTTAGAGCGACTATTCGCCGCCCTATCGAATCAGAGCGTATTCCTGATTTAAAGCTTGCCGCTTATTTAGAGGTAAGCCCCTACACCGATGGAACAAATGCCAACTTACTTTTTCATTATGTAACCGATGAAATGGTTGCTTCTCCTGATACATCTCATTATACGTTTGAAGATGTTAGAAGTCGTTTGCCTCGTGCTGCTGACTGGCCATGGAACAGAGACGAAGCAATATATTGGGATAATGCTGCAAGAAATTGGCGTGTTGGTGTACAACCTCCAACAATGGACCTTGGCGTTATTCCTGCGTCTGTAGGTCCTGCAGATGTTGTTCAGTCACGCGGCAACCCGGTTCCTGTAGGTATTGGTATGGGTGGGCATGTAAATGTAGGCGGAAATTTTGCTCAATACATGTTTGTACGTGGATATGTAACTATTGCAGCTAATTCTCTGGGCAACATATTTTCTGACGGATTTGCTCAACATGGTAACCAAGCTGAACAATTAGCATCTATCGCTGTTACTCAGTGGTTAAACGGTGAAGCACGTGGATTTACTTGCCAAAATGCACTTGTTCAAGTTGATCCTTCAAGCTGGTCAAATGGAATGGTATTTATGTCCGGCACATCTTACCCAGGATCAATGAGCATGATGGCGGCGGCTACAGGCGTTAATGGGCTTGGTGCAATAATCCCTATGGTTCCTGTTGTTTCTAAATATTATTACCACCGTGCCGGAGGTGTTGTTCAATATCCCGGCAGAAATAACGATACTCACGGCGGCTTCCCGGGAGAAGAAGCAAGCGACCTTGCGATGTTTACTTCCGTAAGAAACTTACCTGCGGGTAATGTTGGACAGCGGCTTAATGCTATATCAAGAAACATTCCTTCATATGTAAATATGCACGCCGATTCTGAGCTTGGCAGATTGCTTAGAGAAAATTATGCCGCTCACTGGGCTGCAATGCGAGCAGGTGAAGACATGGCATCAGGTAACTATAACAGTTGGTGGGATGACAGAAGCTTAGTTGCTACCGCTGACAGAGTACAGGCGGGTGTTGTTTTCCATCATGGTCTTGGTGATTTTAATGTTATGACAAGTAACTTTGACCTATTCTACCGTGCAGTTCAGGAACATTCTAACGCTCCAATTAAATTGTTCTTACATCGTGGTGGACATACAGGTACTTTCACTCATGAGGCAATTTTTGATTGGCTGCATTTATGGGTGGATCACTTCTTATATGGTATCGAAAATAATGTAGTAGAAGAAATGCCTAACGTTATTATTGCAAGCAGTATTGATGGTCAATATGAACATTTTGATGCTTGGCCGGTAACCGGATCTGAATACAGAAGATATTTCTTAAATCCTCCGTTAGTAGGTTCAGAAAGTGCGGCGGGAAGCTTAAGCTTTGATGTGCCGGCAGCTCGTGAATTTACAATTCAAGATGATTTTGTAAATACCAGAGGCACTCTAACACCACAACGAGATTTTAATCCGAATAATGGCGGTGTAATTGGCTGGGTAGAAGGCTGGAATATTGGTGCTACAGTATTTGCCGATGCAGGACGCCGTGCCCTTATACGCAGTTGGGAACGTGAACTGTTTAATGTTTCAAATCTTGATACTGAAAGCTCTGAACGTCTTGTTTTCGTAACAGAGATTACCGAAAACGTTAGAATGAGCGGAACTGTTGTAGCAAGCCTTGAAATTGCTTCCGACAGACCATTTGGTACTATAACTGCGGCTCTTGTTGATATCCCTGTAGCAAACAGCGGTCGTATGTTTAGCGCAACCGCAGGCGGAGCCGGAGTTAGGACGCAAAATGTCCGACAAATACCTGCTCATAACGGAATTGGTGCTTTTAATTTAGTAAGACCTCTTGAGCCTATACCTCCAACCGGTGCAGAAAACTTCTGGACGGATTACCGTGTAATATCTATGGGTCATGCCAATGTTCAAAACCCGAATGGAATCGACATAATTAATGTTTCTGATTTCCATAATGTTGCTCCGGGGTTTGAAAATATAACCCGCGGCAGAACTTACATGGAAGCAGGTCATCAAAACTTTGTTCCTAACTTCTATTTCCAAAGCATCCAGCCTAAACCCGGAGAATTTAACACATATGTGTTCTCGTTCCAAGCTATGGATTGGGAGTTCCAAGCAGGCGATTTAATGGCGATTATGGTTTATACAACTGACTACCGCTATTCATTAACACCGCCTAACCCGCCTGAAATAACTGTTAGAACGGGTATAAACACCTTTATAGATATCCCTTCGTTAACTCCATTTAATGTTACCGAAGCTTATGCACCTGTGCTGTCTACAACCCCTGATGATTTCATTAGAATTGGAGAAACTGCAAGGAATTCAAGGCAGTGGCAAATAAGCTTCTGGGTTGAAGAGACTCATGGCAACGGTTATGTAAACAGGTTTATGGCTGATTTTACTATTCCCGGTGCAAATGCTAATTTAAGAGGATCATATGTATTTGGAGAAGGTCATATTCTCGAAGGCCATACGATTGTGTATGACATAAGAAATAATGGAAGTAACATTGTAACTTTCACCCTCAGATAAGCAAACGGCAAAAACCCGGCGTAGTTTATCTTATCTTCGCCGGGTTTTATTTCATGAGTGTACACCCTTGCATATGTACATCGTATTGTAAGGGTATAGGGTAAAATAAAACGAATGGAGGATATTTCATGCGAAATACACGCAAAAATAAACTATGGTTTAGAATGACTGCCATTTTAATGGTGTTTGTTTTAGTTGCAACATCCCCGGTATTAGCTGGTATAGCAAACTTAGGTTTGTATGATGAAACGACCTATGAAGATATTGAAATGGTTAACTATGCGATTGCTGTACCATTTGCCGATATAGGTGCAAAGCCGCTTAGTGCTCGCACAGGCGGGTTATTTAATCTCAACCCAACTATTGAAGAAGCTAGAGACGGCTTGAATCACATATTGGCTTATGCCAAAGCGATTGATTTAACCGCATATCCGGATGAATCAGCGGCACAAACAGCTCATGCTATTAGTAGAGCAATGGGGCTTTGTGATTCTGCGGCGGCGGCGGATGTCAATATCGCAAGGCTAAGGCTGCAAGTTGCAGTAGATACCTTGAAAGTAGATTTACAGCGAGTTAACGTAGATCAGCTTCAATCAATGGTAAGGGCAGGGGAGTTAACCTATGTTGAGCTTATGCGGATGTATCTTACCCGTATTGAGATGTATGATTTTAATACGATCAGCATTAACTCGATTTTGGCTCTTAACCCAAATGCCTTTGAAATTGCGGCGGCTAAGGATGCAATGGTAGCATTAGACCCTAGTTTGGCAACGGGTATTTTTGGTATGACTGTTTTAGTTAAAGATAATATCGGAACTGTGGGAACAGACGGTATGGCTACTACAGCAGGATCTGTTGCACTACGTTATAACTATGCTCCATTTGATGCTACAGTAATAACCGGTATCAAAGAAGCGGGCGGCATTATCTTCGGTAAAGTAAACCTTGCTGAATTTGCAAACTGGACGGCTAACGGGGCTCTTGCGGCAAACGCTCCGGCAAGAGCTTTTTATCAAAACAGATTTGGCGTTCCATACCCACATCCGGGTAACGCTCCTAATGGTCATTCATCTTTAGGTGGACAGGTTCTTAACCCATACAATGTGGATATCTCTCCTCAAGGTTGGCCGGTATTTTCTGCCAGTGGTTCTTCTACCGGTTCCGGCTCTGCAGCAGCAGCTGCGTTAAGTGCCGTAACAATCGGTTCAGAAACTTCGGGTTCAATACTCGATCCGGCACGTGCCACTTCTACCGTTGGAATCAAACCTACCGTAGGATTGCTTAGCCGCTACGGAGTTATCCCGCTGGCAGCTGCATATGATACAACAGGACCTATGACTCGTAATGTTCATGATGCCGCAGTATTGCTTACCGCTATGGCAAGATTTGATCCGAATGATGTTATTGATAATTATCATACATCACCTGATTTCACTCTTGACTACACAGATTTTCTTAATCCAAATGCGCTTTATGGCAAACGTTTAGGTGTAGTAGGCGGTGCTGCAACTATGAATAACACCCCTGAAGGTATAAGGGCAAGAGAGATACTTGAAAGCCTTGGTGCTACAATAGTGACAGGTGTAACTGTTACCGGAGGTGTGCAAGTTTCTGTTTTAAACTATGAGTTCAATAGAGACTTGAATAACTATCTTGCACGGATGACAGATCCTCGCCTTCAAGTGAGGACTGTGTTAGACATTATAGACTACTATCATAACAACCCATCAACTACACCTGTATGGGGATTTCACAATCTGATTAATGCTCATATAGATAATCAAACACTAGAGCAGTATGAAACTACACGCAACAATAGCATAATGAACGCAAGAAACAGCATTGACAACGCATTAAGAACCCATAATCTGGATGCATTGATTTCATTTGCCGGTTTAAGCGGAGTTGGTGCAGCAGCGGGATATCCATCTGTTAATGTACCTATCGGTTATAATGTCGGAGCAGCTATTCCTGCTAACAACAGACATTGGAATCCTTTCTTCAGCATAAACTTTACCGGCACTGCGTTTAGTGAAGCTAGCCTAATTGCTATGGCTTATGCTTTTGAGCAGGCAAGCATGGTGCGCATACCGCCGGGAATGGCAGCTAGGGATGGCTTAAGAGGCTTAATCAACCAAGTGGATGCAATGGATGAAGCTGTTAGGCTTCCTGCTTTAGATGCCCTTAACAATGCCAGAGCTGTTGCAAATAGCAATTTCTCTACACAAAAAGATGTTGATTTAGCGTATGAAAGATTAAAAGCAGCTATATCAACACCCATAAATGAGGTTGGCATTAATGTAACCGTGCCTATAGGAGGAGCTATGCCTGAAGCTACGGCATTTGGCGAAGGTAGATTCACAATTGGATCAGTATTATGGACTCCAAAGCATAGCCCATTCCAAGCAGGGACAACGTACACCGCTACAGTTGCGCTTACAGCAAATGAAGGATATACATTTTTTGGTATCTCAGATGTCAAAATCAATGGGGCGTTGGCTAACATCGTAGGAACACCAGGTACTACAATTACGATATCGCAAGAATTTACGACATGGGCTGTACCTTATGTTTTCTCCACGACACCGGATGATTTCATCAGCATTTGGGAAACTGCAAGGAATTCAAGACAATGGAATATAAGCTTTTGGGTCACAGAAACACATGAAAATGGTGAATATAATCGCTTTATGGCTGACTTTACCGTTGCAGGTGCTAATGCCAATTTAAGAGGTCATTATGTGTTTGGTGAAAATCATTTGCTTGAGGGCCATATTCTTGTGTACGACATAAGAAATAACGGTAACAACGTTGTGGCTTTTGATTTAAGATAATACATATTTTGATATAAATAAAAAATCGGCTTTCCGTTTAAATGGAACAGTCGATTTTTTATTTATATCAAAACCTAAGCCAAAATCGAAAATATCTGATATAATGCTGTAAAACAAAAACAACCACGGCAACTGCTACCCACATTGTTATATCAGCGATGATAATTAAAAAATCAAGCCCATGTCGAGTTGCGAGAAAATTAGCTCCTAACCTAAAAGCAACTGCGCTGATGACATATGGAAAGGTAAATCCTGAGTATGTCGGATAAAATTTAATCCTCAGCAATGAAAACATCATTATCGATACATATATATAGCTTATTACGGCTATAGTCAGCATAATATAAATAAGCGGCTCATTCGCCTGTCCTTGAGATACAAAAGAACTGAAATATCCTACGATCAATAAGCTCATGGGGGCTGTGAATATTGCTATAGTTTTACGTGCAGGCTCGGGGAAAACTCTTACTTTATTCATCCTCAAAACAACGAGAGGCAGTATTACAAAATATAGAACAAGACCTACATAAAAGGCAGCCTGCCCGATAAAAACCGCACCCATAGCAGGCGCAGTAACACTTGCCGTTACTATTCCAACACCCGCAATAAACCAACTTGGAAACACTGTTCCCAACTTAAAATTGAATACAAATCTCTTTATGAACACAAGCATTATGCAAATATGCACAACTAATGCGGCGTACCAAATTCCTACAGCTAAATATACCGCATATGGTCTTATATATGTGCTTAACAGCATGATTGTCATTGTTGCGGTTGGCAATACACTAAGAGGTATAGGGGTTTTTAGCTCTTCTTTTGCGTGTGGTGTGTCCAAAAACACTTTCATCATAAAGATAATCAGTACGATAAGTGATAAAATGCCACATATATAGCGTATGGCTTGCCCATTAGGTAAAAACAGCAATAGATTCCCAAGTGCGGCTAGAGCTAACGACAATCCGCATATTGCCATAGGTATACTTTTTATGAATTTCTTCATCTAGCGTACCTCCACATCATCATAAATGAGTTTCAAATTCAGTTCTCTTGCAATTACTTCGGCGGTTTTGGATGCCATTTCACCTGTAAAGGCTACGCATTGCTTTTTGTGTTCGCCGCTCAACAAATCCATACCTTCTACATGAATATGACAACATAAAGTGCCTTGGTGGTTCTTACGGAAGCTCTCTTGAACTTCGTAAGCTAAATCCATGCATTTATTACTACTTGGGTCTGCTGCTGATGTTGGTTCGTTTCTTCCAAAGAAATACCCAAGAGCAATAACAGCACCGGATATTGCACCATACATGCACTTTGACCGCCCTACACCGATAGGAAAACCTGAGGCAGATTTAATAAGTTCGGTTGGCATATTGGGGTCAAAATTCTTTCTGATAGCAGATACAATAGCCTCAGAGCAATAAAAGCCGCCTATGCGAAAAACTTCTTCAGCATCATACCTTACTTGCTTAATATTAACCTCTTTTTTCATCTTTACGCCCCCCATCAGTGACTACAAGGTCAAGCTCTCTTGCCACAATTTCCGCAGTTGCAACAGCCATGTCACCAACAAACCCGGTGCATTTTTCCATATATTCACCATTTGCAATGTCTATGTCTTTTGTGTGGATATGGCAGCATAAGTCTTTATATTTCGCCTTAAAACTTTCTTGCAATTCATAGGCAAGAGTTATAGTCTTTTGGCTTTGGGGGTCTGTAATGGTTGTGGGAAAGTCTCTACCAAAGAAATACCCTAAACAGAGAACCGCAGCTGAAACAGTGCCGCACATGCATTGGGAACGCCCAACCCCGATAGGAAAGCCTGATGCGGCGGAAATTAATTCCTTTGGCATATATGGGGATATGTTTTGTTTGATGGAATACACAACCGACTCAGCGCATAAAAGCTTTCTTGTTTTGAATACTTCTTCAGCATCAGACCTTATTTTTTTGATACTGATTTCTTTTTTCATTTTATTTCCTCCTTTATGTTTTGAGCATCAAAAAAGATGCCTTTTGGTTACTTTAAGTTATCTGCGACATGACTACTAACCCACTAATCGTAAATAGCCATAAACATAGAACACTAAAGCACTAAAGCATCTTAAAATGCAAAATATGTAAAGAGGAAGATGTCTAAATACGTAGAGGGGTTTTACTTAGAAGCACACGGCTCCTTTGTATACTTATTCACACACAGTAGTAATTTAATATTTTGCCTGACAACATTTTTTCAGCCACCATTCTAAATTTTTTGTCAATTTATAGTTTAATCTAGAAATTCCCTTTTAGTCTTTCATAAAGTGAAACATACTGTTCAGCCGATTTGCCCCAAGAAAAATCAGCATTCATAGCGTTTTTAACAACTTGCTCCCAATTCTTTCCGCCTTTTGAATACAAATCTAATGCCTCATTAAAAGCCCACATCATGCCATATGCATCGAAATTTTTGAACACAAACCCGGTTCCTTGCTTGGTGTTGCTATCATAATGAGTTACCGTATCCGCCAGTCCGCCGGTTTGGCGCACTATTGGCACAGTTCCGTAGCGCATTGAAAAAATTTGGCTTAATCCGCATGGTTCAAACAAAGACGGCATCAAGAACATATCTGATGATGCATATATTTTTTGAGCAAGTTCTTCGTCAAAATAAATATTTGCGCTTACCTTTTCGGGTGCAAGCCATGCCATATGCTTAAAAAGTCCTTCAAAGCGGCTGTCGCCTGTTCCAAGTAGTACAAGCTGAATATCTTTACTTAATATTTCATCCATTGCAACAGCGATCAAGTCAAATCCTTTTTGTTCTACAAGGCGTGAAATAATACCTATCATTGGAACATCACTTCTAATGGGAAGACCAAGACGTTCTTGGAGAGCCTTTTTATTCTTCTTTTTGCCGGATAATGCTTTTGCACTAAAATTAAAATCAAGATGTTTATCTGTTTTAGGGTCAGCCATATCGTTATCTATACCATTTATTATACCGCTAAGCTTATGCGCTTGTGAGCGCAGTACGCCATCTAATCCATATCCATATTCAGGCGTTTGAATTTCGTAAGAATATGTGTTGCTAACTGTGCTGATTGCATCAGCATATAGTAGTCCGCCTTTTAAAAAGTTGACTGCGTTGTTAAATTCAAGCTTATCTGTTGTGAAATATCCGTCGTTAAGCCCAACATTTCCAAGAATAGGTCTGCCGAAAATACCTTGGTATTGCAAATTATGAATTGTTAAAAGAGTTTTGATTTTTGAAAAAGCAGTGAATCCGCCGTAATTATCTCGAAGATAAATAGGTCCTAAGCCGGTTTGCCAATCATTAAAATGGATAATATCCGGGACAAAGTCGATAATGTTAATTGCTTCCAGAGACGCTTTTGTGAAAAACGCAAACCGTTCAAAATCATCTCCATAGCCATACATTCCGCCTCGTGAAAAATAATAGTCATTTCCTATAAAATAGCTTGAAGGCTGCCCTTGAAATTTATAAACTGCGGCAGTTTGATTACGCCATCCAAGTGCTATATTAACAGAGTTTATGTATTCCAAATCTTTAACAAATTCTTCTTTTATCGTCGCATATTTAGGCAAAACAACACGTGCATCAACGCCGAGCTTTTTAAGAGCTTCAGGCATAGAACCAACAACATCACCAAGTCCCCCGCTTTTAGCAAACGGAGTAGCTTCAGATGCGACTATTAATACTTTTAAACTATTTATTGCATTAGATAACATGGTTTTATGGTATCCTTTCAAGCAGGTGTTTTGAAGATATTTATCTTAACTTCAATTTAGATTAATACCATACCACAAATAATACATTATTTTTGAATATTGGTCAAGAGGCGTATCGTTAACAAAAAAGAGCCTAGATTAAATCCAAGCTCTTTTTTGTTATATTTGTGATACTTTTTGTCTACCTGTTTCGTCAATAACAAAGTTTTCATGCATTATAAGCTCAGAAATTGGAACAAAGCTATACCCTTTGGTTTTAAGCTCTTTAATTATTATTGGCAAGGCCTCCGGCGTATCTTTTGTATCATTATGAAAGAGAATTATTGATCCATTTTGAAGGTTCTCATGGTTAACCACATGGCTTATTTCAAATTGAACCCCCTTGTTCATCCAGTCCCAACTGTCAACATCCCATTGAATAACATAATAACCAAGCTCACTTGCTGCATCCATTAGGGTGTTGTTATATGCTCCATATGGCGCACGGAATAAATTCATCTCTATTCCAAGAAGATCATAAACCCTATCATGTGCTCCTTGGATTTCCGCTTTGTTTTGCTCAAGAGAAAGGTTTTTGCAATTTGCATGGGTGTTGCCGTGGTTTGCTATATCATGCCCTGCTTCATGCATTTTTTTAACTTCATCAGGATAATTTTTTACCCAATAGCCGCAGAGGAAAAATGTCGCTTTAACATCTTCTTCTTGCAAGATGTTTAACAAAATATCTGTATCATCCGCTCCCCATGCGGCATCAAATGTAATTGCTACAACCTTTTTGCCTGTTTCAACGCTGTATATAGGGATTTTGCGTCCCGAGCTACTATTTGCAAGGCTTTCTGTTGACTTTAAAAGAGAAGAATTAGCACTTAAAAGTAAAAAGACCGCAATCAACATTATCAAAATTGTAATTTTATGACCTAGTTTCAATACATACCATCTCCTAAATATACTTGGCAACGGTGCATAACCTCATTCCGCCATCTTTTCGCCCCATTCACCAAATCTTGGCTTTAAATAAAAACTTGCAAAAGCTTTGGCTTTGCGGCGTTTTCATTTAAAGCCAATCTTCGGCAAATGGAACAAAAATCTGACGAAAGCAGGTTATGCACCATTGCCACTTCTAAGCTACTAAATCGTCCAAGCTTTTAAATACATATCCCATTTCCTTATACTTTACAATAAGCTCATCCAAAATGATCGAATTTGTTTTTGAAGTATTATGCAAAAGAACAACAGCCCCGGGGTGGATTCGCGGTAAAAGTTTTGAAAATGCTGTTTCGGTTGATGGCTGTGAGTCATTGTCCCAATCAGCATAAGCAAGACTCCAGAATATAGTTTTATATCCCAATTCTTGAGCCATTTTCATATTTGATTCACTATAGTTACCACTTGGCGGCCTGTAGTATTTTGGCATATCCATTCCCGTTACAGCCTTATATTCTGCTTCGGCTAGTGCAAGCTCTTTTTTGAATGATTCTATATCGGACATTGCAGTCATGTCAGGATGGTTCATAGTATGGTTTGCAACTATATGTCCCTCTTTAATCATTCGATTTATAATTTCCGGGTTGTTTTTAATATAAGTCCCTACCAAAAAGAATGCTGCTGTAACATCATGCTTTTTAAGAGTATCAAGCATTCCCTCTGTGAACCCGTTTTCATAGCCGGCATCAAAAGTTAAATAAATAGCTTTCTCGCTATTATTGCCTACATAGTAAGAATCGAATTGTTTAAGATAATTCGCACATTCATTTCCTCTGGGAGGTGCACCGGAGCTAGTATCAATGCCTGAAAAACTAACGCCCCAACGCCCTTTTTTTGCTGAAACGGCAGTTGTTGTTAAGACAACTACGCAAAGTGTAACAACAAGAGTTTTGAAAATATTTTTATTTAATTTTTTAATCATTAGTAACCTCCGTGGTTGTAATTTGTGTTGTTATTTTATGCATTATTTTTGAAAATTAATCAAAATAAAGCTTAGCTTAAAAAATAACTTGATTTTTTATATATGGAGGTTATAATGAGGAGTAGCTTTGGAATTTTATGGAACAGGCAGATGTTTAAAGTTTAATAATGCCATTTGCTAAAAAGGAGAATTTAAAATGAAAAATAGTTCTGATCAAAAAATCTCAAGAGTTGTTCTTGCAGCTTGCGTTTTGTTTAATGTTAGCATAGGCGTTTTGTATGCCTGGAGTGTTATAAGCTCAAGGCTAACAGCACCTGAATATGATGGCGGCTGGGGATGGAGCAGTTCACAGGCAGGGCTGCCATACACGGTTGCGATTATAGTGTTCGCAACGGCGATGTTAATAGGTGGCAGACTGCAAGATAAAATAGGTCCTCGCCGTGTTGTAACGGTAGGGGGTGCTCTTTCCGGGCTTGGTGTAATGTTATCAGGTCTTGTTGGCAACAGTGTAATTGGTATAACCTTATGCTTTGGTGTTATCGCCGCTATAGGTATGGGGTTTGGTTATGGATGTGTTACTCCTCCGGCACTTAAATGGTTTCACCCAAGCAAAAAAGGCTTGATAAGTGGTCTTATAGTGGGCGGATTTGGTCTGTCAGCAGTTTATTATGCTCCGCTTACATCTATGCTTTTGGATAATTTTGGTATTGGATCAACTTTATTATATCTAGGAATTGGTATTTTAGTTGTCAGCGTTTTCTTCGCACGGCTTATAAAGAACCCGCCGACCGGGTATGTACCTGATACACCGGCAAAATTAAAGCAAAAGGCTGCAAAAACCTTACCGACTGTTGATTACACTTTTAAGCAAATGCTTAAAACAAGGCGATTTTATATGATGTTTTTAATGTTCGTGCTTGCGTCGTCTGTAGGCCTTATGATTATCGGTAACATATCAAGGATTGCTCAAAACCAGATAGGTATTACGGATGCAACGGTTCTTGCAATGTTGGTATCTTTCCTTGCGGTTACAAATACAGTTGGTCGAGTTATCGGAGGTATGATGTCTGATAAAATAGGCAGGATAAATTCATTGTATGTTCTTCTTGTGTTGTACGCAGTCAATATGGGTGCTTTTATGTTATATAACAGTCTTCCGATGCTTATAATCGGGATAATTGGAATAGGTTTTTGCTTCGGAACACTTTTAAGTGTTTTCCCGGCACTTACAGCTGATCAATATGGACTTAAAAACTTTGGGGCAAATTACGGTATAATGTTTATGGCATGGGGGCTTTCAGGTGTAGTTGCGCCGGTTATCGCTAACTATCTTTATGATATAAACGGCAATTTTTACACGGCATACATAATTTGTGCTGTTATGATGGTTGCTATGATTTTTGTGAATTATTTAGTGCAAAAAGATATAGCTAAGGCAGATTCAAAAGCTAGAGGCATGTAATGCTTGAAGTTAGACTGGCAACTTTAAATGATGTTGAAGCGATTTGCCGCCTTTATAATGAATTCTTCGCCTATAATGCGGGCTTACAGCCTAAGTATTATAAAGCAGGAGAAGAGTTGGGCGAATACCCTAAAAACACAATAGAAGATCAAAACGCAGACATATTTATTGCTGTTGAAAACAATGATGCTGTTGGATTTATCCATATAAGAAAAGCTAAAACACCTGCATTTGACTCAGTTGTTCCACATAACTATGCCCAAATTATTGATTTTATAGTGACTACTTCATGCAGAGAGAAGGGAATCGGATCTAGGTTGATGGATGCGGCAAAACTATGGAGCAGGGATCTAAATCTTGAATATATTGAACTTTTAGTTTTACATAACGCAAATGAGGCATTTAGTTTCTATGAGAGAAAAGACTTTGATACAGTATCGCATACGATGAGATGTACATTATGATTACGAGACAAAAGAGCCTTTGTGTTCACCTTAGAAGGTGCAACAAGGCTCTTTTTTTATGCCGACACACATTAGCGAAAAAATGCACCGAAAGCAAGTGCCATTAATATAGCCCCCCCTACCCAAGAAATGTTCAATGACGTCCTGCTGGCAAGCTTATTTCCCAAAACACATCCTGTTGCAACAGCTATCATCCCAACCACAAATGAAGTTAACAAGATTACTAAAATGTTAACATCGGACAACGCAGCACCAAATCCAACAGCTAGGCTGTCAAGTGCTAGAGCAAACGCAAGCAGTGACGCCTCGGCAGGTGTTATTATTTTAGATCCATCAATATCAGCATCGACAGGGTTTGCGTAAAGATTTAGTATAAACCGGAAGTTAAACATTGAAAATTTTATTTCTTTGCTTAAAGTGCCAGGGCAAAGTTTATTGTGCTTTTTTATTATTGATTTTGTAATGCTGTCAAGGAATTTAATAATCCCAATAGAAAACAAAATTGTAAAACTTGCTGCAATTGTTAGCCAATCAGGAATATATTGCCTTAAAATTGCTCCAACTATAAGTGATAGAGCTAATACTAAACTGCATATCAAGCTGATAATTATATTTGATAAAAATGGGATTTTAATCTTTTTGCTGCCATATGCAAAACTTGCCGCTAACGCATCTATAGAAATTGCTAAAGAGAGCAAAACCGCCCCTAGAATTGTTGCAAAAATTGGCATTTTGCAGCCTCCTCTCGATTATTACAAGTTTCAAAACAAGTCTTATTTATTTTATGAACAAGTTATATATTCTGTGTCAAATTAATATAATTGACTGTGGGACTTGCATTGTTGTTGATATGCGTGATTAATATCCCCAATACTACAGAGGAGTGAGTGCTAATGAAGTGGCACATGAAACACAGCCGAGATGTTCTTGGATTTTTTGGAGTTGATGCAAACAAAGGGCTGACTGTCGAACAGACTGAAAGCTTAAGAAGCGAATATGGGCTTAACAAGATACCTGAAAAAAAGGGTGCTAACATCCTCATAAGATATTTAATGCAGTTTAATGATTTTATGATTATCGTACTACTTGCGGCGGCGGCGGTTTCGTTTTTTATATCACTTGCCGCAGGACATAGAGACTTTATTGACTCTATTATAATTTTAGCTATTGTAATGATTAATGCGCTTCTTGGACTTATACAGGAAAGCAAAGCTGAAAAATCAGTTGAGGCTCTTAAAAAACTTACTGCACCCATAACAAAGGTTATGCGCAGCAGTGAAGCAATAAATATCCCGGCGGAAGAGCTTGTTCCGGGCGATATTTTGCTTCTTGAAACAGGCGAAATTGTACCGGCAGATGCTAGGCTTGTACAGTCTATGAACTTAAAGGCAGAGGAATCCGCTTTAACGGGCGAATCCGTTCCTATTGAGAAAGAAGCGGGGTATATAGCAGTTGAAAATGCGCCGCTTGGCGACCGGCGTAATATGCTTTTTTCCGGAAGCAGTATAACTTACGGGAGAGGCATTGCTGTTGTCACTAGTATAGGTTTTGAAACAGAAGTTGGGAAAATCGCTCATAATATCATGACGGGTACATCGCCGGATACTCCGCTTAAGAAAAAGCTTGCTTCAACAGGTAAAATGCTTGGGGTTGGCGCACTTTTCATCTGCCTTGCTGTGTTCCTTCTTGGCGTATTTAGAAATCACGATATTTTCGAAATGTTTATGACATCAGTAAGCCTTGCTGTTGCTGCGATTCCTGAAGGGCTTCCTGCGATTGTCACGATAATGCTCGCAATGGGAGTGCAGCGTATGTCGCGTAAAAATGCGATTGTAAGAAAGCTGCCTGCAGTAGAGGCTTTAGGCTCAGCTACGGTTATCTGTTCAGATAAAACAGGAACGTTAACACAAAACAAGATGACTGTTGTTGAAGTAATGGATTTTTCCGGCTCTATCGATAAAAATATGCCTGAGAAACAAGCTGCAAAAAGAACAATTCTTGAATATTCCACTCTTTGCAACGATACAATTGTTAACATGACAGGGTCAGCTAATCAGCTTATCGGCGACCCAACTGAAACAGCTCTTGTTGCCGCCGCCTTTGAAAATGGGATAATAAAGTCAGACTCAGAAAGTCGTATGCCTCGTGTTTTTGAAATTCCATTCGATTCTGAAAGAAAGCTGATGACAACAATACATAGAAAAAGTGACAATAAATACTTGGCAATAACAAAAGGTGCGCCTGATTTTTTACTTGCCAACTGCTTGCAATATCAAGATGGTGAAAATAAATTTTTAATGAATGAAAGAATCAAACGTAACATCCTGATCCAAAACGAGAAAATGGCAAACCGTTCTCTTCGTGTCCTTGCTGTTGCATATAAAGAGCTTGATTCAATGCCTTTTGATACTTCAGCTGGTAAAATAGAAAGCGGACTGACATTTGTGGGGCTTATGGGTATGATAGACCCTCCGCGCCCTGAGGTTAAGGAAGCAGTTATGCTATGCAAAACAGCGGGAATTAAGCCGGTTATGATAACAGGTGATCATATAATAACCGCCAAGGCGATAGCTGAAGAACTTGGCATAATCTCAGTCCATGACAAAGCAATAAGCGGATCAGAACTTGATGCAATGTCAGAAGGCGAGCTTGTAGACAACATATCAAAATACAGCGTATTTGCCAGGGTATCCCCCGAGCATAAAGTGCGAATAGTAAAAGCATTCCAAAGCAAAGGGGAAGTCGTTGCAATGACAGGCGACGGCGTTAACGATGCCCCTGCGCTTAAAGGAGCCGATATAGGATGTGCAATGGGTATAACCGGAACTGATGTTGCAAAAGGCTCATCAGACATGATACTTATTGATGATAATTTTAATACGATAGTCGAAGCTGTAAAAGAGGGTAGGGGGATTTACACAAACATAAGGAAGGCATCACAGTTTCTTTTATCAAGCAATATCGGTGAAATAATGGTCATGATTACTGCACTTTTGCTTGGATTCTCGCCTCCGCTTTTAGCTATTCATTTGCTTTGGGTAAATCTTGTAACGGACTCTTTGCCCGCAATAGCACTTGGTCTTGACCCGGTCGACTCAGATGTTATGGAATCACCGCCTGTAAAAAAACATTCAAGTCTGTTCTCCGGCGGTCTGTGGCAAAAAATCGGAACTCAAGGGATTATGATAGGGCTTCTTTCTTTAATTGCCTTTGGAATAGGCGCTGTTTATTATAATCAAGATGGGTCATACATAATAGGAAGAACTATGGCTTTTGCGGTTTTGGGAATATCACAACTTGTTCATGCGTTTAATATGCGATCCAAAGGTTCTATCTTTTTGGTAAACCTATGGTCTAATAAATATTTGATATATGCGTTTTTTGCAGGTGTTATTTTACAAACTTTGGTTATAATGCATCCCGTATTATCAGCAGTGTTTAGAGTTCAGCCTTTAACTGCTGTGCAATGGCTTATCGTTGCTATGCTTTGTATTTTACCTATCGCTATTGTTGAGCTTGAAAAATATGTTGAGTCAAGATCATCTTATAGAGAAAAAATGGTTAGCCGGCAGGCAGCATAGTATAATACTTTCCAAAATTGGAAAAGATTTCTTGTATAGGGAATAATAATATATCTTTCCAAGGAGGTAATTAAAATGGGACTCGCAATTGCTCAAAATATAAAGCTTAAACATGAAGAATCTCAAAAACCATTAAAAGCAAAAAAAGTAAAATTATCAACACAAGACAAAGAACTTATGAATCATCTAAAATCGCTTAAAGTCGAACTTGACACAGTTCATACAAGCCTTGACTATGCAACCGACCCAACGCTTATAGACAGCTTTATATTTCAAAATATGGCTCTAAACATGAGGTATAAGTATTATTTGAATATGTGCAAAGAACGAGGTCTTGCGGCTTTTTAGAACATATATTAAATATCATCAGGGAGGGATTTGAAATTTGGGAGGAAGTAATTTAATCATAATACTAATAATAGGCTGTATTATAATAGGCGCAATGATTATGATTTCTCAGCCGATTAAATTTTTCAGTCGAATGCTAATAAGAGGAGCGGCAGGAATCGCAGGAATTTTCATCACTAACGTACTTCTTTCGTTTGCCGGGATTGCAGTTGGTGTTAACTTAATGACTGTTTTGATAATAAGTCTTCTTGGAATTCCGGGATTTGTTGCGCTTTATGTGGCACAGGCAATATTGTAATTTTTGAAAGCAAAAGCAGGGTTCAGTTTACAACTGTGCCCTGCTTTTTATGTACTAATCATCAGCCAAAAGCTCATCAACTGTAATCCCTAGAACCTTCGTTAAAATCACCACTTCAAAATCGCATACTAATCTATGCTGCCCTTCTAAACGTGACAATCCTGTCGGGCTTATATCCATGCCCATTACCTGTAATTGAGCCAAAAAATCTTTTTGTTTTATTCTTCGTTTTTTGCGTATTTCCACAATCTTTGTTCCTACAATATTCTTATTACCTGGTTCAATGCTTCTTGTTTTCACAAGTATCACCCTAAGAAATTTTATCTCAAAGCAGGCTTGACTTACTGCGAATATCACAGTATAATAAATTTAATGCGTAATATGCATTAAAATGATAAATGATATATATTTGCTAATCTTAAAAAGTGTCTAATAGGGCAAATTAGCTTGTCTTTTTCCCACTACCCCTCATCAGTGTTTTCTTGACTAGCGAAAAAAAGCCTACGTTTTCATTGGACACTTTTTAAGTTTAGTGAGTATTGATTTAAAAATACAAAAAACCCAGAGGTATGTTTTTTGGCTTAAACATACCTCTGGGTTTTTATATTAAGGCTATGATTCAATCGAAAAAGATGTTGTCCACTCTAGCCAAATCCTGTCGCTATGGTAGAATGTCCCTATTAACGAAAGGTTTGATAAATCATTTATGTTTATATTGTGCCAGATGTATTCTTGAAACTGGTTATCGCCAAAGCCCCCGCTAAATAAATGGAATTGTGATTGACGATTGTAAAAACCTTGGTATGCTGTGCCGTCTGGTGCTAAGTTGAATAATAATGTGTCACCTACTGCATCGCCCGACCGCAGTTTTATAGCACTGAATGAGCTGTAAGTGGGGCGAGGTTGATATGTCTGGACATGCAAGTTGCCATCAATTATCCCGATGCTGGAAATTCGAGTATGTATGCCTGATAATCCGACGGGAATGTCCAAATACATAGGTCTTAGCACATGTATCCCATAGTTTTCCACATCCTCGTTGCTTGTTAAAAACACCTCATCAAAGGTAATGTGCATGTATGGTGCATTAAAGTTGATTGAGTAAAAGTCAACATCAATTGAATGATCGGAAATATAGCCTGTAGAGTTGTAAACCATTTCAAGAAAAGTGATAGTTATTTCACCATCTATAATGTTTTCAAAGTCTATCTGTTGAGTGGTGCGTAATGTTAGCATACCTGTATCTTCACAGCGGTGAATAATATCATTACTTGTAAACCCTCCAAACATATGATCGTAGTCAAAAATATTTATGAATTCATTAAGGTGACGATTTTCATAAGTATGAAGGACAAAAGATAAATTGTTGAACTCATAGGTTGCTCGTTCTCCTGTAATATCTTCCAAAGAAACGTAAATATCCATATATCCTTCTGTTCCCTTTTTTACAGCTAATATTTCTATGCGAAATTGGTCGTAGGTAAAGGTTGGGTTGTATCCCGGTACGACGGGGAGAGTAAATCCTTCTTGTCCCAACTCTACTTCTACAGGGGTTAGAGTATGGGCATGTTCTTCTCCCACAATGTTACGTAATCGTTGAAAGCCGCCTGTGCTGTAGTATGCTGCAAAGACTATGGATGTACAAATAAACAAAATCATTATTATAGCAACTGTCGCAACCGAAAGTTTTGGACGCCTCTTATATTGTTTCATATTCATCTCTTCTTTAACTCCTTGTAATATGTCATATTGTGGTGTGTTGATTGTGTTAAATAAATCACGGATTTTAAGTTCATCTTTACTATGATTCATTTTAAGCAGCCTCCAATCTTATTTTCATTTAAGGTATTTGCCAGCTTTTTTCTCGCACGTTCATAACGCTTGCGTAAAGTGGCAGATTTTATACCATAAATACGCTCTAGTTGATCATAATCAAGACCTTCAACTGCACGGCTGTAGACCAAGGCTCTTTCTTTTGGGGATAACTGTTTAAGAATACCGTTTACTTCATGCTCAATGAAGTAGGATTCTATGTAGCTGTCTTCTTCTTGGCGTGAAGAAAATAACTGTTGCAATTTTCGTCGCCTATATACATCTATGCACATATTGTAAGCTGATTTATACAGCCAGGCACTTTGAATGACTGTGCCAGCACTCATTTTTAGCTTTAGGTAGGCTTTGATGAATACTCCTTGCACTATATCTTGCGCTTCATGGTAGTCTAGCAAAATGCTATGGCAATATTTAACCAAGCCGCTGCCGTACATATCTATTTGCCTTTCAAGTTCTTTCTCAGCAAATTCTGTGTTAGAAATCTTCTGAGAAATCATTTGTATTTCCATTGCCATTCCTCCTTCTTATGACTTATAACGAACGAGTTATGTATTTTGTGACAATAAAAATGAAGAGCAGCCCGCTATTGACCACTCCCCAAAAACTCTAAAATCCTATTCAAAACCGACCTTTTAGTTTCCTCTTCATCAAGCCTTAACATATGATAACCTTCCAAATCTTCAAACAACAATACATTATCCTTCGATTTCTCGCTAAATTCCCGCATTGCTTTTGGGCAGGCAATCTTGTCTTTACCTCCGCATAAAAGTAAAATAGGAATTTTGAGGTCTTTGGCATGTAGAAGGGCGTACTCACCGGCATATGTCATCTGGGCAAAAAGTCTGTAGGACATACGTGTATGAAAATATTTATCCGCTTTAATTGCTTCTGATACGGCAGGGTTACGTGATAAAATATGTACATTTAGTTTACTGTTTATCGCTGCATATGAGTTTAATCTGCCGATAATATGAGCTAATTTAACTTCCAATACTGATCTCGGTTTGTAAAGCCGAATCCAGGGTGATTCCAAAATTACTTTATCGTAATTATTTTCCGAACGTTTCAGCAAATAATTAAGCACGATATTCCCACCCATACTATGACCATATAAAAAAACAGGGCATTCAGGATATCTTGTTACGATTTCAGTACGAATAAAGCTTACATCATCAAGTAAGCAATCGTAATTTTTTACAATGCCAATCATTTTTTGTCTTCTCTTGCAGGCAGAAATTTCCGGCATTTCTCCATGTCCACGTTGGTCATAAATTACACATACATAACCATTTGATGCAAAAAAGTCAGCAATTTCATAATACCTATCCACATGCTCACCAAAGCCGTGGATTATTTGAACAACTCCAACTGGGGAATTATTTGGTTCGAATATTGCCGTTTTAATTGATAATCCGCCCGGTGCTTTTATTAATTCAATCTTTGGTTGTATCATGATTGTCTCCCTATTTTTACTTCAACGGTTCAACATGGATTGTTGCTGTCATACCAAATTTCTCTTTGACAATGTTTTCAATAGCAGTTGCTATGTCATGTCCGTCTTTAATTGTTAAATTTTTATCAAGCCTAATGTGGAAAGTCAGCTCTTTGTGTAATATATAGTTATGCAAGTGAAAATGGTGAAGTTTTAAATCATTGTCATAAATTTTTTTGACTTCTGTTTCAAGTTCATCTATAAGTTTCTGTTCTGGTTTTTCTCCCAAAATTTTTGTTATTGATTCCTTGAAAATTTGAAATGCGGCATAAAATATAGCTAATGCACAAAAAGCTCCTAAGGCACTATCCATCCACCAGAGCCCCTCTATTAACCTAGTTATCACAATCCCAATTAAAATGACTACAGATGACAATGAATCCGAGCGGCTATGCCAACCTTCTGCCGTTATAACCGGGTTATTGTGTTTTCGACCGAGGTAGAATGAATATTGTGCCAACAGTTCTTTTGCAATTATTGATAATGCTGTTACTGTTATTGCTAAAGTTCCATAAGTGATGGATTCCCTGCTTTGAAACCGTTCAAATGAATCAGTCAAAAACTCATAACCTATCATCCCTAAAACAAACGCCATAACAAGTGAGGCAACAAGCTCCCATCGACCGTGACCAAACGGGTGTTCTTTATCCGGCTTTTTAGTTGCCAGTTTTGCTGCGATTACAGTCAGTACAGAAGTCAATGAGTCAGACATAGTATGCCATGCATCTGCCATTAACGCAACCGAACCGGTTATTATACCTACCCAAAGTTTTGCTGCGAATAGAATAGTGTTGATAAAGATCGATAAAGCCCCTGCAAAGATTTGTGCTTTTTCTCTGTTCATAAGACCATCTCCTTATGGCGATATTATATTCTGATAGGCATAAAAACGCATCTGCGGAACATTTTTCTGTCCCACAGATGCGTGAATTTACATCTGCTGTTGCTAAAACGCAACCCGGCTTCATGAATCAGTACAGTTCATTGCCTGTTCAGTTCGTATTAAATTTTGCTAAAATATGGTAACATATAAAAATCTAAATGTCAATACCTTACTTAGCATTTTGCTCCATTTCTTTCTTGCGAGCTTCGATAACCCTTTGTTGAACATCTTGTGGTGCTTCTTCGTAACGGTCAAATTCCATCGTGAAATAGCCTCTGCCTTGAGTTATAGAACGAAGATCGGTTGCATATTTGAACATTTCTGCAAGCGGTGCTTCAGCTGAAATTTTTTGCTCTGCACCGATTTTATCCATACCAAGTATACGCCCGCGCCGTTTGTTCATATCGCCCATTATATCGCCTGTGTAATCATCCGGAATGAATACTTCAACTTTTGCAATAGGTTCAAGAATTGCTGGTTTTGCTTGAACGAAGGCATCCTTAAACGCTTTAATAGCTGCCATTTTAAACGCAAGCTCTGATGAGTCAACCGCATGGTACGATCCATCAACAAGGATGCATTTAATACCAACAACAGGATATCCAGCCATAGGACCTGCCTTAACACATTCTTGAACGCCTTTTTCAACAGCTGGGAAATATTGACGAGGAACAGAGCCGCCGAATATTTTTTCTTCAAACACATATGCTTCTTGAAGGTTGCCGCTTGGTTCAAATTCCATATGTACGTCGCCGTACTGACCACTGCCGCCTGATTGTTTTTTGTATTTTCCTTGAACTCTTGTTTTGCCTTTTATCATTTCACGATAAGGCACTATTGGAGTTAAGTATTCGGCTTCAAGCTTATATTTGTTTTTAAGACGTGAAAGTAAAACATCAAGCTGATTATCACCTATTCCATATACTAAGCTTTGTTTCGTCTCAACGTTAATTTCAAATCTAAGAGTTTTGTCTTCTTCAAGAATTTTAGCAAGAGCTTGACCTATTTTATCTTCATCGCCTTTTCCTTTAGGTACTATCGCCATTGACATAAGGGACTGAGGGAAGGCAATTGGAGGGAATTCAACAGGGCTGTCTTTAACGCAAAGTGTATCTCCTGTTTCTGCACTTTGAAGTTTCAAAAGCCCGCCGATATCGCCTGCTTTAAGCTCTGCCACTTCGATTCTTTCTTCGCCTCGTACAACAAAAGGCTGACCGGTTTTTTCAGCAAAATCACGTTTTGAGTTCAGAAGATGAGTGTCTTTTTTAAGTGTGCCTGACATTACTCTAAATATGCTAAGTCTGCCGTAAGGGCTAGCGATTGTTTTAAATATAAACAAAGATGTTTTGCCGCCATTTTCACAAACAATTTCAACTTCATTTTCTGTTTTTAAATCTTTTGCTTTTGATTTAGGGCGCATTTTTGCTGTTGATGGAACAAATTCTGTAATAATGTCCATAAGTGTTGCAACACCTACATTATGAGATGCCGCACCACAAACAACAGGAGAAACAGCGGATGTTAAAACGCCTTCTTTAATTCCTGTTTGAATTTCTTCAAGGCTAAATCGTTGGTCATCAAAGAATTTGTTCATAAGTTCTTCATCAGTTTCTGCAATAGCTTCTTCAAGCATAATGCATTTTTCATCTACTACATCAGTAAGATCCCCCGGTACAGCACAAGTTTCTGACTTAAGACCTACACCTTTTTTGCCTTCTTTTTTGATAACATCAATAAACCCAACAAATTTTTCGCCTTCTTTAAGCGGAACTTGTAAGGGGGCGATGCTTGTACCGAATTTTTCTTTTAATTCTTCAACAACTTTATCAAAATCAGCATTTTCATCATCCATGCCATTTATGAAAAACATTTTAGGAATTCCGGCTTCTTCAGCATACTTCCAGGCTTTTTCAGTGCCGACTTCAACTCCTGATTTTGCAGACACAACTATAAGTGCAAGATCAGCCGCTGTAAGAGCTTGTTTAACTTCGCCAATGAAATCAAAATATCCCGGAGTGTCTATAAAGTTGATTTTATTATTAAGCCACTCAATCGGAATAACAGATGCCCCAACAGAAACTCCTCTTTTAGACTCCTCAGGGTCGTAATCACTTACTGTATTACCGTCTTCTACTCTGCCTTGGCGGGTGGTTATTCCGGCTGAAAACAAAGCTGCCTCAGCAAGCGTGGTTTTCCCGCACCCACTGTGCCCGAGTATTGCCACATTACGTACTTCACTGCCTTCATAGCATTTCATTAAACATCCTCCTTATGGTTTAATATTACATTAACCTTGTATCGTTCGGGTATTTTAACTATTTGTCTGTCTTTGTTGTAAAATTTTCCGTTTTCGAAGTATCCTTCAAAAGCATGCGCTTGCATCATTTTTCCCTTTTGCAAATCAAATTAATTCTCCATCTATATCAGTAAACATCCTGGATATTTTAAGCCAAATCTTCTCAAAAGTAAAGTCCGGATCATCATTCGATTCAATTATCAATATATTTTCTTTATCTTTCACTTTTTCAAAGGCATTAAAAAAATTATTGCGAATTAAACTTTGCTTATTAAATTCTTCATACAAATCTGTTCTAAGACGTTCACGGCTTATCCTTTCACAGCATATTTCCGGGGAAACATCAAGAAAGATTGTTATGTCGGGGACTAAATTGTCTTTCAGTATCGTTTTGTTAAGCGAAAGCAGCATATCTATATCCATTTCAAGCCCTTGATAAGCTACGTTTGAAAGGTAATATCTATCACAAACTATAGTTCTGCCCTGTTCGAGAGCAGGTAAAATGTCACAGATAACATGCTCCGCTCTGTCAGCCAAAAATAAAAGTGCTATTGATTCCATTTGAAGAGCGGTTTTTTTGTAAATAGCACTTCTTGCCGCACCTCCGGGGATGCTTTCGGTAGGTTCTTTTGTATATGCACTTTTAATGCCTAAGGAATTTAGGCGTTTGACTAAATTATTAGCCTGCGTAGTTTTTCCGCTGCCGTCAAGACCTTCAAAAACAATGAACTTACCTTTTTTAACCATGCTAAATCTCTCCCATACTTTACTCTAAAAAGTTTACCACAGGATTGATAATTTTACAACCATGCTATAAATAAAAAGTTGAAAAATTCTATAATTTGAGATAAAATATATTGGTTAGGGGGGATTATTTGATTTATTTAATAACATTCTTGGAAGGAATAATAACATTCATCTCACCATGCATCCTGCCATTGCTTCCTGTATACGTATCATATTTTTTCGCAGGCAATATCGAAGACGGAGATAAACGGAAAGCCCTTGTTAACGTGTTGGGCTTTGTTTCAGGCTTTACTGTGCTGTTTGTTTCACTTGGTGCATTCGCCGGTGTAATCGGCGGATTGCTTGTTGAATATGCTGCGGTTTTAAACATTGTTAGTGGCTCAATTATAATTTTGCTTGGTTTGAGCTTTATGGGTTTTATTAACATACCTTTTTTCAACTTAGGGTCAAGGCTTAACTCCGGAAGAAAAATAGTCTTAACAGGTTTTTTATCGTCAGTTTTGTTTGGCTTAGTTTTTGCAATAAGTTGGACACCATGCATAAGCACGTTTCTTGGGGCGGCTCTTATGAAAGCGGCACAAACAGGGGAGGGGGTGACAGGAGCTGTTTTGCTTCTTTGCTTCTCGCTAGGTCTTGCGATACCTTTTGTTGCTTGTGCTTTGCTTATTGACCGATTTAAGCGAGCGTTTGATTTTATAAAACGGCATTACAAGGTTGTTAATATGATTTCCGGCGGGTTGCTTGTTGTTATGGGTATTTTGATTGCTACCGGTTGGATTGGATTTTTATTTAGAATAGTTATTTAAAGGGAGTGAGGTATACTTATGTCTTCGAAGATAAAATTATTAATAGCAGCTGTCTTATCCATTGTATTAATTATAGGGGCATCTGTTTTATATTCTGAACTTGTAGATAGGCATGATGTCGAAGTGCCTGATTTGGCTAGTCAGGTTAGTGTATCAGATGACATTCAAGATCAGGGTCAGCCGGAAACGCAGGCAATAAACACAGCACCTGACTTTGAAATGTATGATATTGATGGAAACTTAGTAAGTCTTTCTGATTTTTTTGGAAGACCTATAGTTATTAATTTCTGGGCAACATGGTGTCCTGCATGCAGGGCAGAAATGCCTGACTTTGAAGCCGTTTACAGCGATGTTGGCGATGAAGTACAATTTTTAATGGTCGCTCTTGTTGATGGATTTAGGGAGACTATTGGTACAGTAGACAATTTTATTGAAAATGAGGGCTATACATTTCCTGTATTTTATGATACAACAGGTTCAGGTGGAAGGGCATATCAAATAATTTCTATCCCAACTACTATATTCATTGACAGTCATGGAAATGTAGCCGGACGCTTTACAGGGATATTACATGAACAACAGCTTAGAAGTTTTGTTGATGAGCTTTTAGAAATGATCTAGGGTGTTCACGTTAGTGAAAGCACTCCATAATATTCAAACTTTAAAGGAGAGGGAATATATGTCAATTATTAACCTTACAAAAGATAACTTTGAGAAAGAAGTAATGCAGTCTGATAAGCCTGTAATTATTGATTTTTGGGCAGTATGGTGCGGTCCATGCAAAATGACATCACCAATTATAGATCAAATTGCAGAGGAAAGAGCAGATATAAAGGTTTGCAAGTTAAATGTTGATGATGAACCGGAATTGGCTGCAAAATACGATATAATGAGCATTCCGACTTTTACTGTTATAAAAGAAGGGTCGGTTACTGCGCAGGCGGCGGGTGCTCGTCCGAAAGATGCAATCCTTCAACTTTTGAATTAATACGGACGAATTGTATCGGTACAATTTCAACTCTGCTGCAAAAATGATTGTAATAGCACATTCTGTTATGATAAAATAGGCACGGTTCTAGAATCGTACCTATTTTTTATTTGAAAGGAATTAAAAGATTATGGAAAGTCTAAAAAAGTTAAGCATTAAACAAATGACATTAGCGGCTGTTTTAGCTGCGCTTGTTTGTGTTGCGACATATGTAACAAGGATTCCTGTTCCTGCTACAGGGGGGATGATACATATTGGTGACAGTATAATACTGGTTAGTGCTATATTGTTCGGTCCTGTATACGGCCTTATTGCAGGGGGCATAGGGTCTATGTTTGCAAACATATTATCAGGTGCGTTTATTTGGGCACCGTTCACCCTTATTATTAAGGGGCTTATGGGTTTTGCGGCAGGTAAGATTGCGGATTATCATAAAGGCAACCGTAATATATTTTCCGCAAGAAACTTAATTGCGGTTGTTGTTTGTGAAGGTATAATGGTTGTTGGGTATTTTATTGCATGTATAATTTTGCTTGATATAACCGTGGCTATTTCAGCTTTAACACCGGATCTTATCCAAGCAGGCGGCGGGATTTTGATTTATTTTATACTTGCACCTGTTGTTGGGCGGGTTATTAAAGGAATGTCGTTTTAGGGGATTATGACTAATTCTAAATTAAAAGGCATAATTTTTATGTTGCTTTCAGCTTTTATTTTTGGGTTCACGCCGATACTTGCAAAGCTTTCATTTGAAGGCGGCGGAAACGGTATTACGATAGTTTTTTTGAGGTCTGCGATAGGCTTACCATTGTTGGCATTTATTATGCTAATCAAAAAAATATCGTTTAATATCCCAAAAGAGCTGAGAAAAGATATGTTAATGGTAGGGGTATTTGGTTATGGGCTTACGTCGATTCTGTTGTATTCATCATACAACTACATAGACGTAAGCCTTGCCGTTACACTGCATTTCATCAACCCTGTTTTGATTATGCTAGGTTATGCTGTCATTTTTCGTGAGAAGCTTGGCATATCAAAATGGGTTGTACTTGCGATGAGCATAACAGGTATAGTCCTTCTTATGGAGGCAATTTCCTATGTAAGCACACTAGGCATAACATTCAGCCTGTTATCAGGTGTGAGCTGTGCGTTTTACATAATCTATCTAGGCCGCTCCAATCTTAAAAAACTCCACTACTTCACCGTAACGTTTTATCTTTGCCTAATCCAAGGCTTCATGGCTTTTACGTTTGGTGCATTAACAGGTGAACTAACGTTCAGCCTTACCCCTTTAGCATGGTCTTATGCCGCAATAATTGCCGTTTTGGTCACAATATGCGGCGTGACATTCTTCCAACTTGGAGTAATAAACGCAGGTCCGCCAACTGCTTCAATGATTTCAACGCTTGAGCCGATTACCAGTATTGTATTTGGTGCGCTTATTTTGGCGGAGAGGTTGACGGTTTTTAGGGTTATCGGCGGCGGGTTGATTGTTTTTGGGGTTTTTGTTATTGCGGTTTCGGAGAGGAAAGAGATTAATTTAGAGGGACCAATGATGGAGTCAGCTGAAAGATGAGTAATAATATACACGATTCAATTTGTGCCGATTTGATTTACAATTAATAAAATTGCTTAAAAGCATAAAATCAAAAAAAATTGGAATATCGAAAACTAGATATTCCAATTTTTTTCTTCCTATGGTCATAAATTTATGTTATATATATGTTATCCCATCCTCAATATTCACAGCAAATAGCTTTTTGAGAGCACCTTGTATGTTTTCGGTTGGTACATTATATTTCGACAATTGCATGATATATACGAGATATTCCATAATTCGAATATCTAAAGCAGCAAAGGATTTGAATGGTTTTGCCAAATTCCCATGTGCGAAATCGTTTCGTTGACCACAAACACGTTCAGAAATGTTAGATAGCTTGCAATCAATCCCGTTGATGCCGTATAAATATTTCATAAAAGGCGTCAAAATGTCTTCATGTGCTTTGAGCGAAGAAAGAACCTCAGTATTAAGCGGTCGATGGTCAATTTGTTTTAATAGATATTTATAAATCTTCTTCATATCTTTGGTAGTTGCTGAATCTTTTTTTAAGGCTTCAAGTTGCGCCATTACTGTGTTTTGTGCATCAGTTCTTTTAGGTTTTTGGATTGGGTCAGAATTTAATCTGACATGTTCGCCTTCAAAGGCAGCCATTATCATAATGAAGTTAGGCGGGTTGACACGATTACCTATTGCGAAAGTATCAGGTATGTGTCTTAAATACAGGTTGCCGTCTATAATTTCTTGAAATAAGTCACACACTTTGCCTTCGATTGCCTTGTAGGGAATATAGCGACCTTCAACAATATTTTTATCTTCGGAACGCATAAACAGCTCTGATTCGACAAGGTTGGCACAAGTGTAATACTTTTTCACCGCATCCTCATTATTTCTTAGTTCTGTGGTTTCTTTGTTAGCTAAATTGTGCAAGTGTTGCTGAAATTCTGCTGTTGGTCCAATTGAATAATCTTCAAACCTAATGTCTGTAAAATTAACATTCCTCCTGTAGCATAAAAAATTCAACAATTTTTCAACGTTCCTTATTAAGTTATGTAAAAAGGTATAATCGTCCGTCTCCTCAAAACGTAACTGAAAAATCGACTTCAAAGAGATTGGGGTTTTGCTAAAACTTCTTAACATAGACAATCCAAGTTGACATGAAACATCAATACCATCTAATTTCACGCTACCCAAATCGACGGCTGCTTTTGATAGCACATCTATAAAAACCGTGGCGTGTTCTTCTTTGCCGTCGTCAGTAAATGGATAACCTTTATGTCCGACAAATTGCTTGATATTGTAAATCCAGTCCAATTCCTCGCAACAAAGAGTAATTCTTGCGATTTTTCTTACGCCTGCAATAAATTCAATTATATGCGCAATCGGCAAAGTCATTGAAAAGTTGCACAACCCAAAGCTCCCAACTTTTGGAGTGATAACAATCTTCTTGCCGTCATCGTAACATTCCCCAATAAAATGGGATTGTTGGATTCTCATACTTTCAGCAGAAGTTGTTAATCCTCCGGAATTACTTGCGGGTATCATTATGGGGAGAGTGCCACCGTCAAGCGGGGTTAACTTCATAAGTTTTTCACGAATAATGAAAAAATAACGTCTTTCAAGATATGTCAGTTCGCCTACATACATAAACCATTATCCCTCTCATTCTGTTAATTGTTAGTATAATTCCATCAGCTCCGCTACGAAATGAGCTTCGACGAAGTCGGCTTTGACCGGAAAACCGTATAGTTATTATGACAGAATCTAAATCGCGGTGGGCTTCAAGCAAGTCCGACGGCATGGTTTGCGATTCATACGATTCCCTCCAAAACACACTATGTCTAAAAACAATTATAGCATTTTTTAAAGATCTTTACAACGAGAATATTAAAGTAAAAAACCCGGTCAAGCCAAAATACTCAACCGGGCAATAATGATTATTTACTTAAGCTATGAGATACCCCTAAGCCGCTGAATCCTCCATCAAGATAGCCTCAAAATCTTCCTCATTAAGAGTTTCCTTCTCAATAAGCGCATCGGCGATAGATTTAAGCGTATCTAAATTTTCAAAAAGTATTGATTTGCATTTTTCATAAAGTGCTTCTGCTATAACATAACTATCATCAAGTGAACTGCCCGGACCGCCGAACATAGCCGGGTTAACAAGCCGTTTCGGGCTGCTCATACAGTATTTTGAGACGAAGTCTCTTATCAAAGATGATGCCTTTTCAATGTCGTTTGATGCTCCTGTTGTTATTTCATCTTCACCAAATATAAGCTCTTCACTTACTCTTCCTGCGTAGTTTACTAAAATTTTTGCTTCAATTTCACGCTTAGAGTAATACATTTTATCCGGCGGAATGTTAAGACAGAATCCGCCTGCGCCTTTTGTACTCGGGATTATAGTTATTTTTGCAACAGTGTTTTCAGGAGCAACAATTCTTGACATAAGCGCATGTCCTGCTTCATGATACGCTGTTATTTCACGTTCTTTGTGTGATATTAAGCTCTTATCCTTTTTCTCACTGCCGGCAAGCACTGTATAATATGCTTTTTGAATGTTTGAATCTGTTATAGCTTTTGCTTCCTCTTTTGCTGCGAAAATTGCTGCCTCGTTAAGAAGGTTTTCAAGCATTGCACCGCTGAAAAACACTGTGTCTCTTGCTAATTTTTCAAGGTTTACGTCATCTGCAAGCGGTTTTGATTTCGCATGATATTCAAGTATTCTTTTTCTTGCGTTAACATCAGGAAGCCCGATTTCTATCTGCCTGTCAAATCTTCCCGCTCTCATAAGTGCTTCGTCAAGCGTATCAGGTCTGTTTGTCGCAGCAAGAACGACTATGCCGGTGTCGCCGCTAAACCCGCTCATTTCTGTAAGAAGTGCGTTAAGCGTCTGATCTCTTTCATCATTCCCACCGGAATTTGTGCCGCTTCGTTTTTTACCAATAGCATCTATCTCATCAATAAAAATTACAGCTTTCCCTGCTGCACGGGCTTTTTTGAACAGTTCCCTTATCCTGCTTGCTCCAACCCCTACATACATTTGAACAAAGTCTGATCCTGAAACGGCATAAAACGGAACATCTGCTTCGCCTGCAATTGCTTTAGCCATCAGCGTTTTACCAGTTCCCGGAGGTCCGTAGAAAACTATCCCGGCAGGTATTCTTGCTCCATAACTTGCGTATTTCTCAGGATTTTTCAGAAAGTCTACTATATCAGATGCACTTTCTTTTGCTTCTTCGTTACCTGCTATGTCTGAAAAGGTAAGAGTTGCTCCTTCTCCTGCTGTTGCATCTTCCGCACCAAGAGCCATTGCTTGCTTAGCTGTTCTTCCGTTTGAGATTGTAAACACGAAATATATTATACAAGTTATGATCATTATGCTTATAACCAGCCTAAAAAACTCAGAGGCAGGATAGTAGCTTCCTTCGTTTACAGCTGCACCATGCAAAAGTATTTGTTCCGTCAGCAGAGGGTTTCTAGGGTTATTTGTCATATAAACGTTTGTGCTTTCAAGAAGCTTAAATGTAATATTTTCGCTTCCGGATATGTTTACTTCTGAAACCTCACCCGATTCTAAATGGCTTAAAAATTCTAAATATGTTACAGAAGTTAAATTGTCACCACTTTCAAAGCCGAATATTAAGGCAAAAATAACAAAAGCGACTAAGATCTGTAATAAAATTACAGCAAAGAACTTTTTATGTTTTAACATCCTTGTTGTACCTCCTAATTATCCATATTGAGTTTTATTCTAAAAATTCAATCGGCATAATCTTGCGACGAATCAACAACGAGAATTTGCCTTTTTAAGTTTAATGTAAAAAAACATACGATTTTAAAGAATCGTATGCACTAAAGTAAATTATGGTATAAGACAATAGGAGAAGCGAAGCCCCTAGTTAAAAAATTGTATAGCATGACTTATTAACCAGAAAACAGCTATCAAAATGGGCTGATGAATTACATAAATAGCTAAAGAATTTCTACCAACAACAGGAAAAAATGGGATTTTTATTTCATAAAACCATTTTGGAAGTTTATTGTCTTTGACAATACCGCCAAAGCCTGTTCCGGCAAAAAATAAAAATATATGCGGAAAAATAGGGTAGTAGTCCGACGAACGGAAAGTGTTAGAATAAAGACCAATAGGAAATAGGTAAGGGGATAAATCAGTAGAGGTCGGCATAAATCTTGATATTGCTATGAATAGAACAAAAAAAGTAATGATGACAAGCATGTCGTTAAGTTTTTCAAAGATGCCTTTTAGCAATCCATAAATTATCATAGAACTGCCAAGAAAGTGAAGTATTCCAAAATATATTGCATTGTGTGGTATAGTAATTATGGTTACAGCGGATATAGCCAAACCTATAGAAAGAGCAATTGCACCACGCTTAAGATTGCTGTGTGAAAAACGGCAGCAAAGACCTGCAACAAATATAAAAAGACCTGAAAAAATGAATTGAAGCACAAAAAATAGGCGGCTATGTAAAAAAGGAACATGGATATTGTAAAAGAAGACTAAGTTATAAAGAGCATGATGCCCTACCATAAGTATAACGGCGAGACCCCTTGCCGCATCTATAAGTTGTATACGATTTTTTTTCGTAATAATCAGTCCGTTCCATACACTATATAATTATGGAATTATAGCATGATAAATCCGCATAGTCAAACTGCTATGCCGGATAAGACAGCTTGCCTTTTGCTTTAAAGGCAAGCTGTTATAAATAAATCACTAAACTGCTAAATCACTAAATCGTTAAATCATTAAACAATTAAACCATTAAACCATTTATATAACACTAAAAGTTTGAAGAAGCTTTAATTAAACTGATGGGAGAGCTGCTTATCGGGTGTTTTTTATATAACATTTATATAGCAGAGTGAGTAAAGCAAACTATTTGGTTAAGTGGAATTTCACATACTGAACCAAGCCAGTTGCCGATGAATGGTGCGCCGCCGCCGCTTCCACAGAAGCCAAAGCCGTTGCCGAAACCACCGCCAAAGTTATTACCCATTGGCGTAAAGAAATCATCTCCTAAGCAAGAACTTCCAACAGGACAAGCCGGTGGTGCGCCAATGCTAGTGATAAGTCTTACACTGCGTCCGTCAACACAAGCAAGGATGCCTGTAAAGCCAGCGCCTGATAATCCACCGCTTTCAGTGAAGATTGTAACGGTTTGACCAACATATCTTAACATGCTTTCAACTAAAGAATCGAACATTTATTATTCCTCCTTTCCTTTTCGGTTAGTACATACTATGTTAGGTGGTACAAGTGTGTTACAGATTTTATAATCATGTCACCTATGGCGAAGGAAATGATGAACTTAATTTAGGTCAAACGTACTGTAACAGGCAGGTGTTTATACTTGTCAAAGCAAATCAAATTTCAAGCAATTTGCTTCAATTATTTCGTTAAGCTGTAATATAAAAAGCCGCTAAGGAGATGATATGTATATCTTCAAAGCGGTTTTTTGCTGTTCCCTGGGAATTGACTATGAGAAATGATGTGGTATAATTAATGCATATCGGAAAATTGGAAGATATTTAGAGTATTGTAACACACTCTAGATAATAGAAGGAGAGAGAGAATGATTAAATTCTGGATTAAAAAATTAGTATGCATTGTTGTAGCAATTGGAATTTTAGCAGTTGCTGTTAATATGTTTATGGGGCCTCACAGCATCGCCGCCGGCGGGCTAACCGGTCTTGCAATTATTTTAGAGTCATGGATTAGCATCGACAGGGCAGTCATTGTGTACGTTGGTAACGCAATTGTTATAGTTTGTGCATTTATTTTCCTTGGTAAGGAAGTCGGTATTAACACTATTATCGGTGCTGGGATGCTTCCTGTAGCCATTGATATAGTGCCTAGATATAACTTAGTTGAAGATCGTATGTTGGCGATGATAGTCGGCAGTGTTTTATTTGGAGTAGCTGTATCAATTCTTTATAAAAATAATGCGTCAAGCGGAGGTACTGCTGTTCCTCCTTTAATTATGAAAAAATATTTTGGATTAAAACCATCGGTTGGAATGTTTGCGACAGACGGTGTTGTTGTAGCTTTAAGCTTAATCGTATTTGACAGAGATTCGTTCTTTTTTGCAGTTCTTTCTATCTCAATAACGATGATGGTAATGGGTTATATCGAAAACGGCTTAACAAAACGTAAGCGTGTTCAAATTATCAGTAATTCTCATGCAGATATAACTAATGATATTAGCAAAGAATTGGGGAAAAGTGTAACGTTAATCCCTACCAAAGGTTCTTTCATGAACGAAGAAAAACCTATGCTTATGATTTTGCTAGATGCAAGCGATTATCGAAAACTAATTGAAATTGTTGACCGACATGACAAAGAGGCTTTTATGGTTACAGATGTTGTTGCAGATGTTCATGGTCGAGGTTTTACTTATGGTTCAGGCAGTGTGTAAAAGTTAGGGTATGTCGTTAACAGGGAGAAATAACTAAAATGGAAAATAGTCTTCGTTATATACCTAAAATGGACGATCTTATTGAAGATTGCGATATAGCCCATTTTAAATCCAAAATTTCAAGCAAGATTATATCAAAGATATTGCGAGTAGAGATAGAAGGATTACGTAATTTAATCAAAAATGGTGAAATTGTGATTGCTGATAAATCGGCAGCTTTTGAATATGTAAAGCATTGCGCTGTGTCAGCCATAGAAAGCAAACTATCCAACAGGCTAAAACGTATTATTAATGCTACCGGCATAATAATCCATACAAATCTAGGTCGTGCGCCTCTTCATACTGAAACAGCCGTAAAAACTGCTGAGATAGTTTCGGGGTATAATAACCTTGAATACAGTATTTTGGACGGCAAGCGAGGCAGCAGGCTGACTTATGTTGAAGAATTGTTAAAGGACATAACAGGGGCAGAGGCTGCTGTTGTTGTTAACAACAATGCCGCAGCAATTTATCTTGCGCTTCATAGCATATGCAAAAGCAGAGAAGTTATTGTTTCACGAGGGGAAATTGTTGAAATCGGCGGCTCATTCAGAGTCTCAGAGATAATCGAAGAAAGCGGCTGCATAATAAAAGAAGTTGGAACAACAAATAAAACAAAATCAAGCGATTATGAAAAATTCATAAGCCCTGATACAGCTGCACTTTTGAAAGTACATCGCTCAAACTTTAAAATTATAGGATTCACAGGTGAGGTTAGCTCATCTGAACTTATTAATATTAAAAACCGCTCCGGCTTTAGCAATATTGCTGTAATAGAAGATATGGGGTCGGGTGTTTTAGCTGATCTTACGAAATATGGGTTTAAAGCTGAGAGAACCGTTCAGGAAGCAGTCAATGATGATGTTGATATTATTACGTTTTCTGGTGATAAGCTGCTTGGAGGCCCGCAAGCCGGAATTATCGTCGGTAAAAAAGAATATATAGACCGGATAAAGAAAAATCAAATGTACAGATGCTTAAGAATAGACAAGATGTGCCTAATTGCGCTTGAAAATACACTTTGGCAGTATCTGTCGGATGATTTTCTTAATATCCCTGTTATAAAAATGATTTTAGAACCAAAAGAAAGCGTTGAAGCAAAAGCACATAAACTAAATTCAATGCTAGAAGGTATTTCGTGTATAAACACCCGCATTGCGCCCCATATGTCAATGATAGGCGGGGGCGCATTACCCGGTGAAACTATTGACAGTTATGCTGTTTTTATATCGTCAAAGTCTAAATCTGCCGCTGAAATGGATGCTTATTTAAGAAGCCAATCAGTACCGATTGTTGCTACTATTCAAAATAACGAGGTTATTTTTGACTTGAGGACTGTTGATGATGGGGATTTCGGGTATATTTCAGAGGTTTTTAAGTGGGCTTAATCATCACATGTCTTTCAAGCGAGTGAATCAGAATACAAGTAAGTTTAACAAAGGTCAGGCATAAAGCCTGACCTTAAAATTTAATCCGCATAATTATCAAAATACCCTTGAATCAAAACCACAGGAGTCCCCTTATCGCCGCTGCCGGATGTTAGGTCGCATAGCGAACCTAAAAGGTCTGTATATCTTCTAGGTGTAGTGCCGCCCGCTTCTACTTTGCCTGTAAGGTCGGCTTCTTTTTTGCGTATCTCTTCAGAAATAGCTTTATTAAGCTCTTCTCCGCTTAATTTTGAAAATCTATTATCTGCAAGATATTTAAGTTTTATTTCATTTGGTGTTCCCGAAAGCCCAACTGTATAACCCGGGGAGACAACAGGGTCAGCTAGTTCCCATATTTTACCAATAGGGTCTTTAAATGCACCATCACCATAAACCATTACTTCTATCTCTACGCCTGTTTTTTCATGAATCATAGCTTGAACTTGTCTAACGAACCCTTCGGAATCCCTTGGGAATAGCTTAACAGAATCATCAGTTGCTTTGTTTGAACCTAAAAGACCATATGTTTCATTATATCCGGATCCATTTATGGATTGACACATAATATCATCAATACCAAGCACAGTTTCTGCGCCGGCTGATTTTAAAAGTTTTTTTGTACGTACCCTAGTATGAATATCACAACAAAGTACATGTTTTGTATGTTTTAAAATTTCATTGGGCGAATTTGCAAAAATGAAAACGGGTTCTGCCCCTTCACTTCGGATTATTTCACTATAATGTTCAACATAGTCAATGCCGGTGAATATGTGCATTTTCTTACCAAAAAGCTCTCGATATCTTTGTTCATCAAGAACATCTGTATAAGGGTTTATCCCGAAGTTATCCAGATCATCAAAATCAACGAGGTGATTTCCGACTTCATCAGAAGGATAGCTGAGTTGAATAAAGATTTTATCTAGCCCTCTGGCTATGCCCTTTAAGCAAATTGAAAACCTATTTCTGCTTAATATCGGAAAAATGACTCCCGCTGTTTTGCCCGGGAATTTTGTACGAATATCATCTGCAATTTGATCTGCATTCGCATAATTTCCTTGTGCACGCGCAACAACAGCTTCGGTAATACCAAGCACATCCCGCATTCTAAATTTAAATCCTTCATGTTTAGCAGCATCAAGAAGGGAATCAACAACTATTTTGGCAAGGTCATCATTTTGGCTTATAATAGGTGTCCTTATGCCACGGACAACAGTTCCAAGATGTTTTGGCATTTCAAAATCCTCCAAATTATTTATTTAAATCTAATCTTCAATCGCATATTGGTTTTAGCGACCGAACCTAGACAGTATATCATAAAACAGATAGAAACTCAACCCGCCTAAAATTCCAAAAATGGATATACTGATGTAAACTTGCTGCAAGGTAAATATTCCGGCAAGTAGCGCAAAGATTAAGCTAAAGCAAATCATTGCAATGTTTTGTCCTATTCCATAAAATGACATTACTGTTGCTCGGCCTTCTTTTTTTATTTCGTTTTGCAAAGCGTTCACTAACAAAATTTCTACTATAGCCATAACCATAAACGCAAGACCGAAAATTAGAATAGCATATTGGTTCCATATTGCAGCAAAGATTAGCAGCAGAGCGCATGACAGTACGTTAAAACCAAATATTTGCTTAATGGAAGAAATCTTCTTTTGAGCAATAGGAGCAAGGATGTCACCAAGGGCAATAAATGCAAATCTTATAGATAAAATAACGCTAACCCATATATTGCTTAGCCCAAAATCATTAATAATAAGGGCATCAAATTCATCTAAATAACCTCCAAGGCTTGCAAAAAATACTAAAAATAAAATTGAAATTAGGGCAATGCTGCTCCCTTTTATAAAAATTCCTGCCTGCTTAAATGTTTCAAAAAAGTCTGTAGATTCTTCATCAAGCTGTTCTAAATAGAAGTTTTTTTCCCTTATTTGCAAAGCAAATATCACATTAATAAGACATATCGCTGCAGAAATTAGTGCAATAACTTCTATGCTTATAAAGCTTGCCATAATTCCTGCTGATATAATACCTGCAATAGTTCCAATATTTGCGTAAAACTGAGCTTTGCCATAAACCTTTGTGAAACTTTCTTCGCATCCATCGCTCTTTAAATTGTCATAAATTAGCCCCTCTTCAGTTCCCGAGGAAAATGCCCCCGCAATAGCCCAAAATAAAAACCCAACGGCAAACATAAAAAACGTATGAGAGAAAAACCATATAACAAAACACAAACCTTGTAACACCGCTGATATTGCAAGCATATTTCTTCTATTCCATCTGTCTGCCAAAATTCCGGATGGAATTTCAAATACTATAGAAAATGCACTCCAAAGTGCAATTAGCACAGCAATTTCAGTAACAGATTTACCTCTCTCAATAAATAGAATTGTATAAAAGGCATAGATGGGCAAACATTCGCTTATAAATTTGTAGACATACAGCATTTTAACGTTAAAAGTTTTCATTTCCGATCTCACTAAATTTTCCCTCGCATTTTTTTAAAAAAGCTTTGCATAAGCAAAGCGCATTCATCAATCAAAATATCTTTTACTATCTTAGTTTGATGATTAAATCTGCCTTCATTTAAAATGTTTAAAATCGAACCGCCGCATCCTGCTTTAGGGTTTAAAACGCCAAAAACAACCTCGTCAATTCGTGACTGAATTATAGCACCGGCACACATAGGGCAAGGTTCAACCGTTACATACATTGTGCAGCCTTCAAGCCGCCAATCGCCAACAAAATTACATGCTTCATTAATTGCAATAATTTCAGCATGAAATAATGAATTTTTCTTGCTGTTGCGTAGGTTGTGTCCTCTGCCAATAATCGCTCCGTCAAGCACAATGACTGCGCCTATCGGCACTTCATCTGCTTCAAATGCTTTTTTTGCTTCGGCTAGAGCTTCATTCATAAAATATTTGTAATCCATTTTCTCACCGTGCTTAGTTTTTTAAACGACATGCATAATATACACCAATTGCAGCTTTTATTCAAGCTGGAATCTTGAAAATTGACATCATACACGTGAATCTAATTTGTAACAAATATGCCTAAACCCTGTCATTCCGGGCTCGACCCGGAATCTTCATGCAAAAAATTTCAACATTATGTTTATCACTATTAACGCAAATGGCGCTTGAACGTTGTAACAGCAATGAACATGGCTCACAGTCCACAGCATGAAGATTGCGGATCAAGCCCTCAATGACAGGCTTTTGAGCGTGTTCACTCAAATTAGATTCACGTGTGACATCATAAATTCTGAATTGACATTTCAAGAATACTTTGAGATAATCATAGATGATATTGATTTTAGGCTAACTATTACACTTAGGAGGTACGTTATGGATCGAAAAGAAAAATTGGCTAATTTAAGAGCGGCAATGCAGCGCGAAGGAATCGATACTTATGTCGTTTTGACATCTGACCCTCATGCAACAGAATATTTACCTGATTATTGGAAATGCCGCGAGTGGATTTCAGGGTTTACAGGTTCTCAAGGGACTGTTGTTGTAACAAAAAATGAAGCTTATCTTTGGGCTGACGGCAGATACTACATTCAAGCGGAAGAAGAGCTTAAAGGTTCGACGATAGGGCTTCAAAAACTTGGGCTTGACGGCGTTCCTTCGGTATCCGAGTGGATAAAAGACAATCTTTCAGAAGGCGGCACTGTAGGTATTGACGGAAGAACTATCTCTGTAGAGCTTTATAGAACTTATCAAAAAGAATTCAAAAAGAAAAAGCTTAATACTAAGCTTGATATAGATTTAATCAGCGAAATTTGGAAAGACCGTCCGGCGTTCCCTAACGGCAAAGCGTTTGAACATGACATTAAATTCGCCGGTAAAACACGTACTGAAAAGCTTGCAGACGTTAGAAACAGAATGAAATCAGAAGGCGCAAAAGGTTATCTTATTAACTCTCTTGATGATATTGCATGGCTTTACAATTTCAGAGGTACAGATACAGATAACATGCCGACGATGTACGCATATGCTTACATAACACAAACCGAGGCGTATTTGTTTACAGATGGATCAAAATTTCCGGAAGAACTTAAAAAAGCTCTTGCAGCTGATGGCGTTCAAATGAAAGGCTATGATGAAATAATTGTGTTCTTGCAGTCATTTAAAGGTGCTGAAAGCGTATTTATAGACCCTAACAGAGTAAGTGCAAGGCTACTTGAAGCTATTTCAGAAGGCATTGAAGTTTTTGAAGGTCCTGAAATTTCAGGTTGGCTTAAGGCGCAAAAAAGCAGTGTTGAACTTGAAAATATGAGACGCTGCCAAGACAGAGACTGTGCTGCTGTTGTAAAATTTACAAAATGGGTTAAGGAAGCTGTTCATAAAGAAGAGATAGAAGAAGCAGATGTTCATGATTTAGTTAATAAATTCAGAGAAGGCACTGAAAACCACATGGGTCCTGCGTTTGATACAATCGCAGGTTATATGGCAAACGCCGCTTTAATGCACTATCATCCAATAAAGGGCAAAAGTGCAAAACTTAAGCCAGAAGGTTGGCTTCTGATTGATACAGGCGGGCAATATTATGACGGTACAACAGATATAACACGTACAATAATTCTAGGCGACATAAGCGACGAAATGAAAAAAGACTTTACGTTAACGCTTAAAGCAGTAATTAGGCTGTCAATGGCAAAATTTATGTACGGCGCATTTGCATCAACGCTTGATATTTATGCAAGAGGTGTTATGTGGGATAACGGAATGGATTATAAATGCGGTACAGGTCATGGCATTGGCTACTGTTTAAATGTTCACGAAGGTCCTCCGGGATTCCGTTATAACCCAACTCCTTCAATGCTTGTTAAGCTTGAAGAGGGCATGACGATTACAAACGAACCTGGTGTTTACAAAGAAGGCAAGTGGGGAATACGGCTTGAAAATACAATGACTGCTCAAAAAGATTTCGCAAATGAAAATGGCACATTTATGAGTTTTGAAACATTAAGCTTCTGCCCAATCGACCTTAAGGGGATTGATAAATCATGGCTTGATGATTGTGAAATTAAATGGCTTAATGAATATCACGCAAAAACTTATGAAAAGTTAGCTCCTTTTATGAATGATGAAGAGAAAGCTTGGCTTAAAGAAGAGACTAAAGCGATTTAGTTTGTAATTTTAATAATTAATGTCAATGTTTTATGATATGTATCATAAGAGCGGGTTTCTTTATGAATCCGCTCTTGCTTAAGTAAATAATTATTATTGCCCGGTTGAGTATTTTGGCTCAGCCGGTTTTTTTACTTTAATATTCTCGTTGTAAATATCTTTAAAAAATGCTATAATTGTTTTTAGACATAGTGTGTTTTGAAAGTTTTGTGTGTCGCAATTTTGAATCCTGTAAATTTCGCCTATGTGTGATATAATTAGACCATCGGTGACAAATGAAGAGGGATTGAATATGAATGTTATGACCACAAAGGAAGCGGCTGACTTTATGAATCATAACTGTGCGCCACGTGCAATCTCTCTGTGACAGGGGTTTGAAGGAGCGTTTTAATTTATGACTGATATACAACAACGGACTGCTGCGAAGAAATTCGCCGACTTCTGGAAAGGCAAAGGTTACGAAAAGGGTGATACTGCGCCTTTTTGGTTGTCTTTGCTTCGTGATGTTTATGGGATAGAAAATCCTGAGCAATTCATCTCTTTCGAAGATAAAGTCCTTATGGATAAAGCCAATGGCTTTATGGATGTTATGATCCCATTCACAAAGGTTTTGATAGAACAAAAGAGCCTTAACATAGACCTAAGTAAGCCAATCAAACAATCGGACGGTACATATCTAACACCATTCCAACAGGCAAAACGCTATATTGTTGATATGCCTGTATCACAACACCCACGTTGGGTTGTGACTTGCAATTTCAGCACCTTTTTTGTCTATGACATGGAACGCCCTCACGGAGAACCAGAAGAAATTTTACTCGAAAATCTACCTACTGAGTTTTATCGTCTTGCATTTCTGACCGATAGTGGAAACGAACGCCTTAAGCGTGAGATAGAAGTTTCAATAGCTGCTGGTGAAATTGTAGGCTTGCTATATGATGCTTTTGCAAAACAGTATGTTGACCCTACAAGCGAACGTGCGCTTAAAAGCCTTAATGTGTTATGTGTTCGCCTTGTTTTTTGCTTGTATGCTGATGATGCGGGTATTTTTGGGCGCAAAGCAATGTTCCATGATTACCTTGCAAGGTTTGAAGCAAGGGACATGAGGAGAGCAATTATTGATTTATTTGTTGTGTTGGACGAAACACCCGAAAACCGTGACCCCTATCTTGATGATAACCTTGCTAAATTCCCATATGTGAACGGCGGCTTGTTTGATGAGAAATACATAGAAATCCCGCATTTTACTGACGAAATTAGAACCTTGCTTTTAACCAAAGCAAGCGAAAATTTTAACTGGTCGGAAATTAGCCCTACTATTTTCGGTGCGGTTTTTGAAAGCACATTAAACCCTAATACTCGCCGCTCTGGTGGTATGCACTATACCTCTCTTGAAAACATACACAAGGTTATTGACCCCTTGTTTTTTGACGAGCTGCAAAAAGAGTTTGAAGAAATCTGTGCTATCGCCGTTGAGAAAACGAAGGTGGCTAAACTTGACGCATTTCAAAAGAAACTTGCCACGTTGTCATTTTTAGATCCTGCATGTGGAAGTGGAAACTTTTTAACGGAAACGTATATCAGCCTGCGCCGTTTAGAGAACGAATTATTAAGCATTAAACAAAAAGGTCAAATAGCTCTATTTGATAGCACATTTGACCCGATACAAGTTTCAATCGGTCAGTTTTACGGCATCGAGGTTAATGATTTTGCTGTCACGGTTGCTAGAACTGCACTTTGGATTGCCGAGAGCCAAATGATGAAAGAAACCGAGAGCGTTATTCATATGCAGCTGGATTATCTGCCGCTCAAATCTTATGCAAATATTATTGAGGGTAACGCCTTGCGTGTTGATTGGGAAAGCGTTGTGCCAAAGAATAAGCTTTCTTATATTATTGGTAATCCGCCGTTTGTGGGATATTCAAACCAAAGTGCAGAGCAAAAATCCGATATGCTGTCTATCTATGTGGACGAAAAAGGCAAGCCATTCAAAACCGCAGGTAAGATAGATTACGTTGCGGCGTGGTATTACAAGGCCGCAACGTATATGAACGGAACGCAAGTCCGAACAGCATTTGTATCTACAAATTCGATTACACAAGGTGAGCAAGTTGCGGCTGTATGGAAGCCGCTATTTGATATGTTTGGAATAAGCATCGACTTTGCCCACCGTACATTCAAATGGAATAGCGAAGCGAGTGAAAAAGCTGCTGTGCATTGTGTTATTGTTGGGTTTAGCATTGGCTACAAGGGCAAACGTGTTATTTATGATGGCGAGATTAGGGCTGTAGCAAAGAATATCAGTCCGTATCTGATTGATAGTGAAACTATATTTGTTGATCCAAGAAGAAAACCGCTTCATGATATTCCTGAGTTATATGGTGGGTGCAAGCCCGCTGATGGAGGCAATCTCATTTTAAGCGAAGCTGAATATTTTGAGCTTGTTAATGCTGAACCAAAAGCAGAAAAATTTATCCGTAGGTTTTATATGGGTAATGATTTTATCAATGATATAAAACGATATTGCTTGTGGTTGCTTGATTGTTCGCCAAAAGATTTAATGTCAATGCCCAAAGTACGAGAAAGAGTTGAAAAAGTCAGAGAAATGCGTCTGGCAAGCACCAAAGCAGCAACCAAAGCTAAGGCGGATACTCCTATGTTGTTCGACGAAGTAAAGCAGCCACGAACCGACTATGTTGCAATCCCTGTCGTTTCCTCTGAAAATAGGCGCTACATTCCTATGGGCTATTTGAACAAAGATATTATTGCAGGCAATAAGCTGTTTGTATTAGAAAACGCAGAGCTATACCACTTTGGCATATTAACATCTAATGTTCACATGGCTTGGATGAGGGCAGTTTGCGGAAGGTTAGAGATGCGATACAGTTATTCTAATACCATAGTTTACAACAATTTTCCGTGGCCTAATGCAACCGATGAACAAAAAGCCGAAATAGAAAAACTCGCACAAGCCGTTTTAGATGCAAGAGCCGAATACCCCGAAAGCACTCTCGCCGATATGTATGGCGAAACATCAATGCTTTATCACACTGCACTGTTAAACGCTCATCGTGAGCTCGACCGTGCTGTTATGAAGCTGTATGGCTTTCCTGTTAAGGATTTTAGCGAAGCGGATTGTGTTGCGGCGCTGATGGAGATGTATCAGAAGTTAGTGGGAGGTGTTGAATGAATACCGCCCTAGTTGCCTTTCTTTGTTGATTCATACTTCATTTTTCTTGCAAACTTCACATTATCCAGAGATGGGGTATAGGGAAATAATATGTATAAAAAGGAATACCCTTGCAATACAATGTACAACACGCCTGAAACTGCTAAAAATTCGCTTCTTCTTTATTTTCGGTTTTGGTGTACGGCTAGTACAACCTGCAACCTCAAATTTCGAATAAACGAATTTTTA
>Ga0131853_10000918_pt1 | contig 53314 bp, 49 predicted proteins | sample TergutLab28metaG_FD_92764 | JGI IMG/M metagenome (GOLD analysis project Ga0131853, IMG submission 92764) | Labiotermes labralis P1 segment gut microbial communities from Petit-Saut dam, French Guiana - Lab288 P1 (version 2) (version 2) | ecosystem: Host-associated > Arthropoda: Insects >...
ACTGTTGAACGAAATCGAATAACAGCGTGTTGATTATTTACGTAAGTTACGCATTTATACATCGGCAGAGTAGTACTGCCCTAGTGTAAGCTTTCATACCTGTCGGTGAGAAAATAAGGGCATTTTGATTGCCATCTACTGTAGATAATGCTTATAATGTATGCTTTATAGAACGTAATTTTTCTGGACTATCTACAGGAAAAATCCACTCAATATTCAAATTGCTCATAACATGAATTTCATTGTCCTCGACCCATAATTTTTCAAATGGGTTTGCTTCTTGACTAAAGAAAAGCCATTCAATTTTATTATCACTGTTTATTGCAAGAAGAAAACCGTCACTACCATGACTTCCATCGCCACAATAATAGGTGATGCCTAAATGCGTTATTGAAGTAAAGCCCAAAACGCTACTGCAATACTCATAATAGTTTTTACGGCTTATATCAAAGAACAATGGTTGATAATTCATTTCAATCGGTCGGCAATCATCGTCCACCTCAATTTCATAAAATGAGCTGTCTGACTTTATCAAGCCATCTATTATTGGCAATTCTTCTTTATGCCAGCTATCAGAAATAATATCTAAAATAGTCATACGCTAACCCTCAAAATATAAATTATGTTCGTTTGCTTGTCACTGTATTGCAAGGGTATAGAAAATTATAACATAACCAATATCAAAATATCACCTAAGGTATGCCTTAACCTGCTCTTCTCCCCTCTCCCTAAAACAACCTCAAATCCTCAACAGAAACAAAAACCGACCCACGATAGATAATAGGTTCATGCGACATCCATTCATGTCTATATCGGGTTATAAAATCAGGTCTACCGATATAAAAAGTTCCGCCAAGAACTCTTACTGTTCCGTCTTCGTGAATTTCGTATTCGCTGTCTGTTATGCGTGCAATTTCTCTAACATCTATAAAGTGCCTGCCAAAAAGCGGTATCACGCTTGCACGTAGAGAATAATCTGAAATTGTCACCGTCTGTTCTACAAACTGCGGGCGGGTGTCCGGGCTTAAGAACCTTGATCGGATTGGTCGTCCCGGTTTTGCGCCGGTAAATCTGTTATCGCCTTCTGTGTTATCGTAAACTAACACGCCTGCAACGAATACGTATTTAATGCCTTCCGAGTGAGAGGCAACTCTTTCGTTCGTTGATGTATCGATTATCGTGTTAAAGTCGAATATCGTTATATCAGCGTCTGCGCCTACTTCTATACGACCTTTTAATCTCATATCGTAAGAAGCTGATTCAAGCCTTCTCGCCGGCATATATGAAACCATAGCTATAGCTTCCATCAATGTAATAATGCCCTCATCACGGCTGTATTTGCCTATCGTACGTGAAAAAGTTCCTGCGCCTCTTGGATGGGAATTCTCTCCGCCTTGTGCAAGAATTGTATCACTTGCGATAAAAACATATGGTTGGGTAAGTGCGTATCGTATTTCATGTTCGGGCATTGAATTGTTAGCGATTACAAGCCTGTTGTTTTGGCGTGCGTACGCAAACTGTGTTTGAGTAAGACCGCCTACGGTGTTGGGGAATTGAAGGTCAGAATATGTAAGCCCAAAACGGTCTTGCCAACCGGGCGCAAACCGTGCCGACCCCGCATAAGTTGCCCACGCAGTATAAGGGTAGATGCATGCGGTTACATCAATGCCTTCTGCCCTTGCGGCATCAATCATTCTAAATGCTTCTTCTGCGACATGGGTTGCGCCTGTGCTGTTTATATGCATTATGTGTACAGGTGCGCCTGTCTGCCTTGCTATGTCAATTACTTCTTGTATTCCGTATAAGCTTCTTTCAGGGTTCGAATATCGTAAATGGTAATATGTAACAACATCAAGTCTTGCGGCGAGTTCGCTCATTGCAACAATTTCTGCTCCCTGGATACCTGTGGCGTATTCAGGGCTCATTGATATCCCTATTGCGCCGTTTAAAATGTTATTTTCAACTGCATCGACAAGCCGCTGTATACTTGCGGGGTTTGTTATTACAGCTCCGGGACTGTAACCAATATCTCCTCTTACACGTGTCATAAGGTTTGACGTGCCAAAATTGATTGTATATGAATTACGACCATGCCAACGATGCCATTGCGCCGCATCTCCTGTGCCCCCATGCATCAAAAGAATTGTTGTTACGCCGTCAGATGTTTTAAAATACTCTCCGAAAAAGTTTGGATCAAATGATAATATATCAACAAAGCCGGGTGCAACTACAAGACCGGTTGCATCAAATTCCAGATTCCCTGTTAGTTCTTCAAAGGTTACAGCGGCTATTTTGCCGTCGATTATACCTATGTTCATGCCTGTAATATCCGAATTTGTTTCGGGATTTATTATCCGCCCGTTTCTTATAACCGTGTCAAAAACAATGTATGATGACGGCATAGCAGGCTGAGGGGTAGTTGGTTCCGGCAGTGGCTCTTGGGCAAAAACGGGAATAGTTTCATCATCGTAAGCATCATCGGTATAGTAATTGATAGTGTAGGTATCATCTGTTTCAGAAGATCCTACCGCAAAATCATGACTTTGCCATACCTGCACAGCCAAAACAACAGCTAAGCACATCAGCGATATTAACACGCAAACCGAAATTAATAGTATTTTTCTATATGCATTGCGTTTTCTTATTGTCATGTTTTGATTCTCCTTATATTGAAGGATTTAAAGAAATAATACTATTGTCGTCGAAAATTGTCAATAGACCTGTTTTGAAGCATAATAAAATACAAAATAAAACTAGCAGGATGCCACGCATCCTGCTAGTCTATATTTGAGGTTGCTTACTGTAGGAAGTGGACTATCTCTATTGCACCCCGAGCCTCTGTTCTAGCTCTATCCGTATCGCCAGTATTTTGGTCAACTATAATATTCAACCACACTTCACGAGCCAGTTCTACATGTCTTTCTGTTTCTTCTTCGGTACATCCTGCGTCACGACACAATGCACCGATACCACTTAACACAGTTGCTAACGAACGTGCTTCTGCGGAATTTAACTCCCGCCTTTCTAACATGTGGATGCTATCATTGCCACCACCACATCCTGTAACAAGAGTAAAAACTAAAACTATTGCCAACGCTAAAAGGTTTTTTAATTTTTTTATTTCGCTACTACGACCATAAAACATATGTTCACACTCCGACATTAAAACTCGTAAGTTTACAACTTACGAGTTCATTGTATCATGTTCTTTAGGGTCTTTGCAATAAGAAAATAATGAATCTTGACTTATCGTATAAAGCCTACAAAATGAATGATCTTCCACTATGCGGGCTTTCCTATGCTCAAAAACTCTTCAATTTTCCTTCTTCGCAGCAGCAGCCCGCTTGAGCGCAGAAGTAAGATTTTTTTGCCGTTTCTCCGGTGAAGGGTTATTCTTAATCCGCCCAATATCTTTAATTCTTGATCCATCGACATGCTTTAAAACTTCATCCAACAGACCATCTTTATACATTATATAAAAATACTTCTTGCCTTGCTTCATTTTGCTGCTATCGGTTATATAGATGTTTTTAAGCGGTACTTTTGAAAAATACAGGAAAAATGAGTATTTACCTGACCCGAGATGGTGCAATTCTCCTACGCCTATGTACTTGAATTCATCCCATTCTATGAAGTTTTTGTTACTAAAAAGATTGCCGGTTATGCCTTTCTCATCAATTGCAAACGTAGTAAAATGCTGTATTGAAAGTATAAATGCAACTATTAAAATTATTGGAAATATGGCGAAAAGGGCGGCTGCGTCTACTGCATTTGTTGAAATACTGTAAGTTACCCCCGCCAGGATTAATGGGAATAAAATAATCATCGGTGTCCTTGTTAAAACTTTTAAATTACTAGCCTTCATAGTCATATACCTCTTTCTGGAATTAATGTCAAAATATCTGCGTAATCTTCAAGATTAAGGCGGGGATAAAAATTATCGCCTTGCCCTGCGCCTGATGCCATTGTCATTGAGTTGTAAAGTGCTTCTTGTACAGCTTCTGCGCAGGCAATGAAGAACGGATTAAGTTGGGAATCCGCCATATGATAGTATTCCTGTCCTTTATTTAGGCGATGACGGCGGTTTTTTTCATAATTGCTTGCGGCGACGCAAAAGTCGCCGCTGCCGTTTTGCATAATGCTCCCTGTCTCTGTCATTCCGATAAGTCCTCGCTTTGCAAGCCGTTTTAATTGCCTGGATGAAAGCGGTGCATCTGTTAAAACAACTATCATGCATGAGCCGTTTTCTACTCGGACTATTTCGTTTGATGGGGGAAGTTTAGGTAATTTTTGCCCATAGATTGTCAATCTACCGCCGTAATTGCTCTGAACAAGCGCGCCAACGGTAAAATCTCGATCTTCCCCGGTTGTTTTAGCAGGTATGATCCTTGAGGATGAACCTATCCCACCCTTAAATCCAAAACAAACCGTGCCTGTGCCTGCGCCAACATCGCCTTCTTCGATATCTTTTGATAAGCATGAAATCGCCTCTGTTACATGCTCCGGTTTAATATGGCAGCCTCTTATGTCGTTAAGCAGTCCATCGTTTGTTTCGCCTACAACTATGTTGATGGAGTTATAATCCTCCGGAAGTTTAGGTGCATGATAGTCAACAAGCCCTTGCATAACCGCCGCAACCGACAGAGTGTTTGTTAAACCGATAAGCGATTCGATAGTACCCATCTCTTCTATTTGAAGCGCACCTGTAAGCTTGCCAAATCCGTTTCCTACTGCAACTGCTGCCGGAAGCTGATTGGTGAACACGTCATCGTCACAAGGGGAAATTATTGTAACGCCTGTGCGGATATCGGCTTCTTTGATTGTTACATGAGCACATGTTACTCCCGGTACGTCAGTTATTAAATTTCTTGTGCCGGGCGAAAATTTACCCGGAATTTCCATACAATCTCGAATCCGTTTGAATTGTTTATCGTTTTGCATTTTAAATTCTCCTACTCCAAAACTGCCCCTAAAAGCTCAGAAACATCCCTAGCCCCCAGAACTTGTATATCCGAAGACTTCTTAATTCCTTTCATGTTAGCGGCAGGCAGTACACATTCAGAAAATCCCATCCGTGCCGCTTCCATAATCCGTGCTTCAGCCATATGAACCGCTCTGATTTCTCCTGCAAGACCAACCTCTCCAAATATCATTGTTTTAGGGTTAATAGGTTTATTGCGGTAGTTAGAAGCAACAGCCGCAAGTGCCGCCGCATCAACAGCCGGCTCTGTGATCTTCATTCCGCCTGCGATATTTACGTAACTGTCGAAATTACCCAATTGCATTCCTGTCTTCTTTTCAAGCACAGCAAGCATCATGGCTACTCTGTTAGGGTCAACACCGGTCACGTTACGCCTTGCCATCCCATAATTTGTTTGAGTTACAAGTGCTTGAACCTCTGCAAGAATCGGACGTGTGCCTTCTACTGCACAAGTTACAGCAGAACCGGGAACGTTAATCGGCCGCCCGGACAGCATGTATTCTGACGGATTTTTGATCTCTTTAAGCCCGCTGTCTGTCATTTCAAACACGCCTATTTCATTTGTTGCACCAAAACGGTTTTTAACTGTGCGTATTATACGATACATTTCACGGCGATCACCCTCAAAGTAGAGCACAGTGTCAACTATATGTTCAAGTATTTTAGGCCCCGCAATAGAGCCTTCCTTTGTTACATGACCGACGATTATTGTCGGGATATTCATGCTTTTTGCTGTCTCCATAAGAGACATTGTGCATTCTCTAACTTGAGAAACACTTCCCGGAGAGCCGGTTAATTCTTCCGTATGCATCGTTTGAATCGAATCTACGATAAGGAAGTCAGGGTTTAAGCTATTTATCGTGGCAAGCACGGTTTCCAGTTTCGTTTCAGGCAAAAGATATAGCTTATCAGTCGTTATTCCAAGCCGTTCGCCTCGCATTTTAATTTGCTCAGCAGATTCTTCCCCGGAAACGTAAAGAACATTCTTACCAATTCCACCTATATTTTGGCATATTTGCAAAAGAAGCGTTGATTTGCCAATACCCGGTTCACCGCCAAGTAAAACGACCGAACCGTCAACAAATCCGCCGCTTAAAACTCTGTCGAATTCGGCAATTTTTGTTGAAATTCTCTCGTAAGAGCTTTGTTTGATTTCGTTAAACTTTGTTAAGAGTGATGACTTAGCCGCCGCTTTTGCTAGGGCAGCAGAGTTTGCACTGCTTTTTTCAATTATCTCTTCGGACATTGAATTAAAACTTCCGCAATCTGAACAACGCCCAAGCCATTTTGGGGATCTATAGCCGCATTCACCGCATATGTATATTGTTTTTTGTTTTGGCATTTGATACTCCCCTAACTTGTTATTGCTCCACTACCGATTAAATCTCAGACAGTTTTGGCATAGCATACTCATATGAGTATAAAACCTCAAAATTTACCGCCCTATTTTATCACACCAATGATAAAACATCAAACTATTTACATTTTGATGCAAATACGATATTATATTGAAGGAGAAATAAGGGCTGTTTTTTTGGAGGTATACAGATGGTAAGAACACGTTTTGCGCCGAGCCCTACGGGGTTCATGCACATAGGTAACTTAAGAACTGCATTATATGAGTATTTAATAGCAAAATCGCTGAACGGTAAGTTTATTTTAAGAATTGAAGACACAGACCAAGAGCGGCTTGTAGAAGGCTCTGTTGATGCGATTTACAATACATTAAGCTTAACGGGAATTAAGCATGACGAAGGCCCTGATGTCGGTGGCGATTACGGTCCTTACGTTCAAAGCGAACGTAAGGGAAGTTACATGCAATACGCTGTTTCGCTCGTTGAAAAAGGCAAAGCATATTACTGTTTTTGCGGTAAGGACAGGCTTGATTCTTTGCGTGAAAAAGATGGACAAGCGTTAGGTTTTAAATATGATAGGCATTGCTTTAATCTCTCAAAAGAGGAAATTGATAAAAAGCTTGATGAAAACGTCCCTTTTGTAATCCGTCAATTCACTCCGGAGGGGGAAACGACCTTTTCAGACCATGTTTTTGGTGTTATTACCGTTAAAAATGAGGAAATTGAAGACCAAGTGCTTGTAAAGTCCGACGGTATGCCCACTTATAATTTTGCAAACGTTGTTGATGACCATTTAATGGCAATTACACATGTTGTGCGAGGTTCTGAATATTTATCATCAACACCAAAATATAACATATTATACGATGCCTTCGGTTGGGAAATCCCTGAATATGTTCACTTGCCGCTTATTTTGAATACAAATGGTGAAAAGCTTTCTAAGAGACGAGGTGACCCTTCTTTTGAAGATTTGATCTCAGAGGGATATTTACCGGAAGCGGTCGTCAATTTTATTGCCCTTTTAGGTTTTGCTCCATCTGATAATCAAGAGTTTTTCACTCTTAAAGAACTTGAAGAAGTGTTTGACATAAAAGGCATAAGCAAATCACCTTCAGTTTTCGATACCGTGAAACTTACATGGATGAACGGTGAGTATATTAAAAATATGCCGGATGATGAATTTTATAAATTATCTATGCCTTATTTAAAGGAAGCTGTAAAAACTGACGGAATTGACTTAAAAAGAGTTTCAAACATGGTAAAAACTCGTGTTAGCTTTGTTAAAGATGTCTATGAACTTGTTGATTTTATTGACACTTTGGATGATTATGATACAGAGCTCTTCGTTCATAAAAAAATGAAGACAGATAGAGAAAACTCTAAAGAAAGCCTTGAAAAAGTTCTTCCGCTTTTAGAGCAGCTTGATCCTTGGACTGATGAAAATATTCATGAAAAATTAATTAAATTTATAGAGGAACTCGGCATCAAAAATGGGCAAATGCTTTGGCCGATTCGAACAGCTCTTTCAGGTAAGCCGTCGTCTCCTTGTGGAAGTACAGAACTTTTGGGGCTTCTTGGCAAGGAAGAAAGTATTAAGAGGATAAAGATTGGAATTGATAAACTGTAATAGGAGAGATTATTTTGAAAACAACAATTAATAGTGACAAAATACAAAACTGCGAGATTGAATATAGCAGATGTTTTTGTAAAACTGTAGAGCAACAAAATTATATACGTTTTAGAGATGACTTGCTTAAAGATATGTATTCTCACAATTTTACATTGATAAAGCACAGCAATTCAGATGACGAATTTCACAAATTAGTTGAGGATGAAATATTGCTTAGAAAAGCGGAAGGCTCAGATTTTTGTAATATTGTATCTTTCGTACCAGTAAGTGAATTTTTACTGCAAAAGTTTGATATTAAGCCCGAGATTTCTGTTAATGGGTTTTACTTATTTGATTCAAGTAAACTTTCAGAGCTGAAAATTAGGCAAAATGACTGCGTTATTTCTAAAATAAGCGATCAAGCAATGATAAATGATTCTTTGAGTATTGAATTAGATGTTTTTGGAGATATCATGAGCAATGATTTTTTAACTCGAAAAAGTAACATACGAAAAGAAGTTTATTTTTCACCCGAAAGCCTTAATTCTTATATTTGCTACGAAAATGGTGAATCTATAGGTGCTTGTGACTTATTTGTATACAAAGATACTGCAAAAATTGAAGATTTTTCTGTTTCGATAAAAAAACAGCGTCAAGGTTATGGAACCGTAATATTAAAATCTATTATAGAAACTGCGCTAAATAGTAATGCTTCAACTATCTATTTGGTGACAGATGAAGATGACACCGCTAAAGAAATGTATTTAAAATGCGGATTTAAAAAAATAGGTATAAAAACTGACTTGTTCTTCAAGCTATAAAACGAGTTGTAAGTTTTAGGGGGAATTATGAAAAAATTTACGAAATTAACTTTAATAAAAAACGAACAAATCTCTCCGGGGATATTTGACATGCACCTTAAAGCAGATGAATTTCCGAATATATCACCCGGACAATTTGTCATGTTGTACGTTGGGCAAGGAGAGCATATTCTTCCCCGCCCAATAAGCATTTGCGATGTGAACGAAGTAGAAAAGACTGTAAGACTTGTTTATCAAGTAGTTGGAAAAGGTACAGAAATTTTTTCAAACTTAACCTCGGGTACTGAATTAAAGGCAATTTTACCTGTGGGTAACGGTTTCACGTTATCAAAAGGCAGCAAATTTGCTTTAGTAGGCGGCGGTATAGGCATTCCGCCTATGCTTTACACTGCCAAGCTGCTTAAACATTTGAATCCAAATGCGGAAATAACAGCATTTTTAGGATTCAGAAGCGATACATATCTGGTTTCTGACTTTGAAGAAATTGGCGTTAATGTCAAAGTTTCGACGGATGATGGAAGCGTAGGCTTTAAGGGCAATGCGGTACAAAATATAGGCGATGAAATTTTCCCTTATGTTTATGCCTGCGGACCCAATCCTATGTTAAAAGCTGTAGTTGAATATGCGAAAAGAACCGACGCAAACGCCCAAATATCAACGGAAGAACGAATGGCATGCGGCGTTGGAGCATGTGTTGGCTGTGTCGTAAGCATGAAGGATGGAAGTTACAAAAAAACATGTGTTGACGGTCCTGTTTTTGATTCAAAGGAGGTGAACTTTGATGACTAAAAATCTTTCGGTTGACATTGCAGGTATGAAGCTTAAAAACCCAATAGTTACAGCATCAGGTACTTTTGGATCAGGTAAGGAATATAACGAATTTTTCCCTATCGAAATCCTTGGCGGGATTACTGTTAAAGGCGTGTCTATAACCCCTTGGAAGGGCAACAAGCCGCCAAGAGTCGCAGAAACATACGGTGGAATGTTAAACGCAGTCGGGCTTCAAAACCCGGGGATTTATAAATTTATCGAAGAGGATATTCCGTTTTTAAGGCAGTTTGATACAAAGATAATTGTAAACCTTTGCGGTAAGTCACTTGATGAATATGTCGAAGTTGCAAAAGTTGCAGCAGCGGCAGACTGTGATGCGCTTGAACTTAACATTTCATGCCCGAACGTATCAGAAGGCGGCATAGCATTTGGCACGGATTGTCAAATGGCAGGGGCGGTTGTATCAGCCGTGAAAAAGGCAGTAAATGACGCAAAGCCGCTTATTGTAAAGCTTAGCCCGAACGTGTCGGATATAACGGCAATCGCAAAATCAGTCACTGAGGCAGGTGCAGATGCGATTTCTTTGATAAATACGCTATTAGGTATGAAAATAGATATAAACAAACGCAAGCCAATTTTAGCTAATAAGCGTGGAGGGCTTTCAGGTCCTGCAATCAAGCCTATTGCTGTAAGGATGGTTTATGATGTTTCAAGAGCCGTTAATATCCCGATAATCGGTATGGGCGGTGTAAGCACATGGGAAGATGCTGTTGAGATGATGATGGCGGGAGCAAATTCGGTCGCAATCGGAACTGCATTTTTTAATAACCCGCTTGCTGCTGTTGAAATAATTGAAGGAATCGAAATGTATATGAAAAAGCAGGGAATTTCAGATATAAATGATATTGTAGGAGTTGCCGAATAGGCTTACTAAAGAGCACTAAAGAGCACTAAAGAGCACCACACAAACTCTAAAATACGGAGGAGATTTAAAATGTTAACAGTTGAACGGGCGGAAGAGATTTTAAAGAAAACGGAAACACTTTTAACAGGTCATTTTTTGCTTACATCCGGAAGGCATTCAGACAAGTACATGCAATGTGCAAAAGTTTTACAATACCCGGAATATGCGGCTGAACTGCTTAAAGATATTGCGGATGATTTTATGGATGATAAAATCGACATAGTGGTAGCACCTGCAACCGGAGGGATAATAGTTGGTTATGAGCTTGCTCGTCAGCTTAAATGCAAAAATATTTTTGCAGAACGTGAGAACGGAAAAATGACAATTCGCCGCGGGCTTGAAATCGAAAAAGGAGCACGCATTTTAGTTGCGGAAGACGTAACAACAACAGGCGGAACTGTTTATGAAACGATAGATTTAGTTAAGGAGCTCGGCGGTGAAGTTGTTGGCGTTGCACTGCTCGTTGACCGCAGCATGGGCTCGGTTGATTTTAATGTTAAAACGAGAAGCGCATATGCCGCAAACGTTATTTCATGGGAAGAAAGCGAATGCCCGCTTTGTAAAGAAGGCAAAATGCCGGCAGTTAAACCGGGCAGCAGAGGTCTTAAATAGACGGAGGATGAACAATGAGCAATCAAAAGATAATTGATGTACTTATTGAAAAAATTGCGGAGTTTGATAACCCAACTGTTGTTGGACTTGATCCTAAAATTGATTATACGCCTAGTTTTTTACTCGAAGAAGCTTGCGAAGAATTCGGTAAAACTCCAAAAGCTGTAGCTGAAGCATTTTACCGATTTAATGTTGGACTTATGGATGCATTTTGTGATATCGTTCCGGCTGTAAAACCGCAGGTTGCAATGTATGAACAATACGGTACGGCGGGGATAGAAGCTTATATTAAAACAATAAAATATGCAAAGCAAAAAGGTTTTATCGTAATTGGCGACGTTAAAAGGGGAGACATAGCTTCAACTGCCGAGGCATATTCAGACGGGCATATAGGTCGGGTTTCAATCGGCGAAAATTCAGAAGAAATTTTCGGTTCGGATTTTATAACGATAAATCCTTATCTGGGTTATGATTCCATTGAACCTTATATTGGCAATTGCGAAAAATATAGCAAGGGTCTGTTCGTTCTTGTTAAAACATCAAACCCTAACAGCGGCGAAATTCAAGATATTGTGGCAAAAGACGGCGAGACTGTTTATGAAAAAGTTGGAAAACTTGTAGGAAAATGGGGCGAAAGCCTAATAGGAAAACACGGATTTTCAAGCATAGGTGCTGTGGTCGGTGCGACACATCCGGAACAGGGTTCGGCTCTTAGAAAAAAACTTCCGAACACGTTTTTCTTAGTTCCGGGCTATGGCGCACAGGGTGCAACTGTATCTGATCTTGCGGGCTGCTTTAACCAAGATGGAATTGGTGCAATAGTAAACAGTTCAAGAGGGATAATCGCCGCATTTAAAAATGCTAAATATAAAACGGATTTCAAAGAAAACGATTACGCACAAGCGGCAAGACAGGCGGCTATTGATATGCGTGAGGACTTGAAACAGCGTTGATTTGATAAAAAATTGAAATAATTATCAAAATAGTATAAAATGTAAAAATCAAGTGACCATTAAGGAGAGATTCTTTTGAAAAAATTTGGCGGAATGCCCGGCGGTATGGGCGGAATGAATATGAACCAACTTATGAAACAAGCACAAAAAATGCAGCAGCAAATGGAAAAGATGCAAGATGAACTTGCTGAAAAGACACATGAAATAACTTCAGGCGGCGGTGCTGTAAAAGTTATAATAAGCGGAAACAAGGAAATTAAAGAGCTTTTGATACAAAAAGATGTTGTTGATCCGGATGATGTTGAAATGCTTCAAGACCTTATTATGACAGCGGTTAATGAAGCTGTTCGTCAAGTAGAAGAAGCTTATCAAGCAGAAATGGGACGTGTTACCGGGTCGCCGGGAATACCAGGGTTGTTCTAAAGAAGGAGCTCTCAATGAACTATTATGGAACCCCTATAACACAGCTTATAGAAGCTTTCGCAAAGCTTCCGGGTATCGGGAATAAATCAGCCCAGCGGCTGGCTTTTCATGTTTTGGATATGCCGCTTGAAAAGGCTGAAAATCTTGCGAACGCTATAATTTCGGCTAGAAGTAACATTAAATACTGTTCGTTTTGCTGTAACTTTACCGATAAAGATCCCTGCGGCGTCTGTTCAAGCGGGAAACGAGAAGTCTCTATAATAATGGTTGTTGAAGATCCCAGGGACATGGCTGCTTATGAGCGAACCGGTGAATTTAGAGGGCTTTATCACATACTTCATGGGGCAATATCGCCGATGAACGGCGTTGCTCCTGCTGATCTTAAAATTAAAGAGCTGCTTGAGAGACTGCGAGATGAAATGGTCAGTGAAGTTATCGTTGCTACAAACCCGAATATTGAAGGCGAGGCAACGGCTATGTATTTAAGCAAACTAATTAAACCGCTAGGTATAAAAGTTACAAGAATAGCCCACGGAGTTCCCGTTGGGGGAGATTTGGAATATGTTGACGAGGTTACACTTTCAAGGGCTTTGGAAGGAAGGCGGGAAATATAAAAATCAAACAAAAAAGCCCAAAAGGCGGGCTTTTTGTTTGGCTACTGCACTGCGGATTATTAGTCTTCGCTGTTTCCGCCGTTGTTGCCTTTTTGCTTCTTGTTAGCATTATTACTCTTTTTATCAGGCATACGTGTTACCTCCATCGTACTATACCGGTTCATGCTGCTTTGTAAGAAGCCGTAGAAGCGGTATTAGGTAAATTTTAACTGCAAGTCTATTATTTCTGTTTTTGAGAAAAATTATACATAGGAATTTTATAAGGAGGATGAAAAATGGGAGATATGATGTACGCACTTGTTAAAAGCAAACCAGAGAAAGGACTTTGGCTTGAAAAGGTTCCCGTGCCGGAAACAGGCGAAAATGATGTTAAGATTAAAATTCGTAAAACTTCAATTTGCGGAACGGATGTTCACATTTATAATTGGGATGAATGGTCACAAAAAACAATCCCCGTACCAATGACAGTCGGTCACGAATTTGTCGGCGAGGTTGTTGAAGCTGGGGGGAACGTAACAAGCGTAAAAATAGGTGATGTTGTAACGGGTGAAGGACATGTAGTGTGCGGCAGCTGTCGTAACTGCCGCGGCGGTGCACAGCATCTTTGTCACAACACAATAGGCGTTGGGGTAAATCGCACAGGTGCATTCGCTGAATACCTTGTTATCCCCGGCGAAAATGTATGGAAATGTTCTGACAAAATAAATGAAGACTTGTACTCCTGTTTTGACCCATTTGGAAATGCTGTTCATACCGCACTTTCTTTTGACCTTGTAGGCGAGGATGTCCTTATAACCGGCGCAGGGCCTATAGGTATAATGGCAGTTGCTGTTTGTAAATTCGCAGGTGCAAGAAACGTTGTTATAACTGACATAAACGATTATCGCCTAAATCTTGCAAAAGAAATGGGCGCAACAGCTGCAATTAACGTTTCAAAAGAAAAAATCAAAGATGTGTTTCCAAAGCTTGGTATAAAACATGGCTTTGATATTGGTCTTGAAATGAGCGGAAGCCCGGTTGCGTTTTCTGAAATGATTCAGCTTATGTATAACGGAGGACGGATTGCCCTTCTTGGCATACCTGCATCTGATACAAAAATAGACTGGAATAAAGTTGTGTTCGGCGGCTTAAAAATCAAAGGAATTTATGGTCGGGAAATGTATGAAACATGGTACAAAATGTCTGCGATGCTTGAAAGCGGGCTTGATATTGGCAAAATAATAACCCATCGTTTTGATGTTAAAGATTTTGAAAAAGGATTTGACGCTATGATTTCCGGGCAGTCCGGTAAGGTTGTTCTGGATTGGACTAATATTTGAGTGTTCTATGCACTCTAAACGTTCTAAACATTGCTAGTGGATTGGCTATGCCTTAATGGTCGTTTTTATTAGAGCCTGTTATATTTATGGTAACAGGCTCTAAATTAAGTCATCGAAAAATAAAAATTATGCTTTATACTCGTATCCGCTCAAAACAGTAGCAGAAAAACGCAGAATTTTTTTCGCTAGACTAGGAAAAAGGTTCTTAGGGTCTGTCGACAATAAATATTCTGTCGTCTTTTTGGTCGATGTTTTCGCCACTTGCACTCGACTTCTCCTTGCGTGCCTTTGGGCACGCCGCGTCGTTGTCTCACACAATTGGCGAAAAATCGTCTCAAAAATACTTCCAAAAATTTACTGTCGACAGACCCTAGCGTACCCGAAGGTACGGTAAGGTTCTTTTGATATGTACCGCCAAGAAGTGCGGCCGCCAAAGGCGGCTTTTGCGTAGCAAAAGTACTGAGACGAATAGCGGAAAAAAGACAAGTTTTTGTTACTGTTTTGAGGGGATACGAGTATATGACCTCAGCCATTCATATTATAGCACTGCTTGCTTTCGTGTTTTTAACATATAAGCATTTTTTAAAGCGTCCTTATGTTTTGTACTTCAGAGAAAATGTTGCGAAAAGCTTTATTGAGCTAGTTGATTCTAGTCTATCGTATTCACCCGAACCCCCAATTAATATGCGTAGTTGGATTTTAAGCCAATATCATAATGGAAAATTTGATGGAGAGATATTTGGTGTTGCAAGGCAAATGAGACCGATGGAATCTATGGGGTCGCCCGGTTTGAGTAACTTTATAACAGGGGAAATCGAAGGGCATCCTTTTCAATTATGCTGTATGTCATTACATGGGGCTGATACCCTTGCAATACAATGTACAACACGGTACATTGTATTGCAAGGATAATGAACGTCAAAAAGTCAAAACACTCTTGCCCCATTACAGAACTTACGCTATAATCATAAAATGAGTTTTGAAAATATAATCCCCCTACCTAATCAAATATATATAAATTTAAACCAAGCCGATATATGTATTCCTTCGGCTGTTCAGGAAGCCGTATTTCCTGTGGCACTTAATGGGTATGATTTAATAGCAGTTTCTAAAACGGGAACAGGTAAAACATTTGCATACTTGCTCCCCATCTTTTCGATGTTGAAAGAAGATATTAAAAAGCCTCAGGCTGTAATTCTTGCACCAACTCATGAGCTTGCTGTACAAATTAAACGAGAATCTGACGCTTTATCTAAAGGCACGGATATAAAATCCGCATTAATTATGGGTGGTGCAAACATCCAAAGACAGCTTGCGGCTATTAAAGAAAAGCCGCAAATAATTATAGGTGCGACAGGGCGTATAATAGAGCTTTGTTCAATGAGAAAACTTACGCTTCATTTTACAAAAACAATTGTAATAGATGAAGCTGATAGAATGCTAAGCGAAAAAAATATAGACCAGGTAAAAGCGGTCATTGAATCAACATTAAAAGATCGCCGGCTTATGTTTTTTTCAGCATCAATGAATAATAAGGCAATGGAATTAGCAAAAAGCCTTTCAAAAAATGCGGTGACGATAAATATAAGCAAGTCAAGCGCATCAAGCATACAAAGCATGATCCCTGACAGTATTAAACATATATATTTTGAATGTGACAAGCGTGACAAAATCGAAACCCTTCGCAAAGTAATCCATGCGCTTTCAATTAAAAAAGCGATTGTGTTCTCCGGAAGTCAAAACGAAGCGGAGACAACAGCTGCAAAACTAAACTATCATGGTTTAAAAGCGGCTTCACTTTGCGGACAGGGTCTTAAAGAGAAGAGAAGGCTTGCTCTTGAGGCGTTTAGAGATGGCAGGATTACTGTTCTATCGGCAACAGACCTTGCCGCCAGAGGGCTTGATATAAAAGGCGAAATTTTTGTATTTTGTATTGGAATTCCAACAGATTCAGACTTATACCTGCATAGAGCAGGGCGAACAGGCAGGATGAACAAAAGTGGAACTGTAATAACAATAGCCTCCCCCAGCGAAGTTTATAAGCTAAAGCGTATAGAAAAATCGTTAGGCATTAGAATATTAAAATGTGAAATATCAAAAGGCAAAATAGCTTATCCATCGGAAGGAGAAATAATATGGCATTAAAAGAGAGGCTTAAAAATCCTTATACGGTGTTGATTATTATATTCATATACACTATTGCATTTGCGTTCATAGTCGATACCCCACAAAATATTCTTTATGGAATCAATGCAATTTTAGCATCGCCGGATGTTTTGCTTACGGACTATGTTGCGATAGGCGGGGTTGGTGCAACTTTAGTAAATTCAGCACTTGCCTGCTTAATGCTAATTGCTTTTTTAATTCTTAATAAGGTAAAGCCCATAGGGTCAACGATAATGGCTGTTTGGGTTGTTGCCGGATTCGCATTTTTTGGTAAAAACATACTTAATATATGGCCGGTTATTATTGGAGTTTGGCTCTTTGCGCAAATCAAAAAAGTACATTTTTCAAAATATGCGGCTGTCGCAATGCTTGCTACAGCTATGTCACCTATTACAAGCAAAGTTATGTTTCAAGACTTTTTACCTCTTCCTGTAGCCATTTTTATTGCAACTTCAGTCGGAGTTTTAATGGGTTTAATAGTTGCCCCGATAGCGGAAAACGCTACACTTTCACATCATGGTTATAATCTTTATCATATAGGGTTCACTTCAGGCTTGATCGCAATCATTATGCGAACGCTATTTTTAAGCTTCGGATTTGATGTTGCGCCCGTATTTTTCTGGAGCAGCGAAGCAGCATTTGTAATGGCAGTATATACATCTATAGCCTGTCTAATCTTGATTGCAATCGGTCTTTATTGCGGTAAAGACCATAAAAAGAATATGTCAGACTTAATGGACAGACCGGGACGGCTTGCGAGCGACTATTACAGTGACTATGGCGAAACTTGCTATATAAATATGGGCATTATTGGATTTATTGGTATAATAATTGCCATCATAGTAAGCGGCAATATAAATGGTCCTATAGCAGGTGGAATCTTCACAATAGTAGGCTTTGGTGCGTTTGGTAAGCATTTTAAAAACATAGGCCCGCTGTTAATTGGATTGCTTCTTGGTTTTACTTTTGTTAATATAATCGCCCCAAACGAAGCGGCTATACTTGCGGTACTCTTTGGAACATGTCTTGCTCCGATAGCCGGGAGCTTTGGTTGGAAATGGGGTATAGCGGCAGGATTTTTACATGTTCTTGTAGCAACAAATGTAACCGAAATACATGGCGGAATGAATCTTTATTCAAACGGACTTGCAGGCGGGTTGATTATTATGTTTTTTGTTCCTTTGATTAAGGCTGTTGGTGTGGTTGAGGAAAAATAAATTTAAATTTATTTCGCAAAACGCTGATTTTTTGATATGTTTATCGGGTTATATCCGCAAAAGTATTTACATCTGAGTGCTTTTGTGATATCCTTTTTGCAAAAGGCCGTTTTAATCTCCTGATCTGGAGTAACGTACCCACATTGTCGGAGTGAGACTACAATGATTTTAAGACCACAATACATTAAAAAAATAATACCTTATATTGATATGCCATTTGTGAAAGTGCTGTCTGGTGTTCGTCGTTGCGGCAAGTCAACTATACTTAAAATGATTGCTGAGGAGTTAATAAAACGCAATGTTCCGTCAGAATCTATATTGGCTTATAACTTCGATTCTATGAAGCATGATGATATAAAAACGGCGAAGATATTTTATGAGGATGTAAGAAGCAAACTAGCCCCAAACAGTAAAACTTATTTATTTTTAGATGAGATTCAAGAAGTTGATTCTTGGGAAAAAGCAGTAAATTCTTTTATGACTGATTTTGATGTGGACATTTATGTAACAGGCTCAAACTCTCGCATGCTGTCTTCAGAAATATCAACCTATTTAACAGGACGTTATGTTTCATTTAGAGTGTTTCCTCTTTCCTTTTCAGAATATATGGATTTTAGAAAACACTTGCAGGGCAGAGATGGTTATGGGATTATTGATGGGAGTATTAGAAACCTTTATATTACTTTAGGCAAAAAAGAAGAATTTGCACGCTATCTTCGCTTTGGTGGTTTTCCTGCAATACATTTACAAGAATACGCAGAAGACGAGGCATATTCCATCGTAAAAGACATATATAGCTCTACAATTTTCACAGACATAGTAAAGCGCAATCAAATTCGCAAAGTTGATCAATTAGAGCGTATAGTTAAATTTGCTTTTGATAACGTAGGCAGAACTTTCTCTGCCTCATCTATAGCTAAATATCTTAAAAACGAGCAGCGGAAAATTGATAATGAAACGATTTATGACTACCTAAACAAGCTAGAAAGTGCATTTATTTTGCACCGTTGCTCTCGATATGACATCCAAGGAAAAGAAATCTTGAAAACGCAAGAAAAATTTTATTTGGCTGACACGGCATTTCGTTATAGTGTGCTTGGATATAATCCTGACAGCGTCGCAGCAATGCTTGAAAACATTGTGTACCTTGAACTTATTCGTCGTGGATATGATGTCTGTATTGGTAAAATCGACAACGCAGAGATTGATTTTGTCGCCACAAAACAAGAAAACAGGCTTTATATCCAAATTTCAGAACGTATTGAGCGTGAAGAAACTATGCAGCGAGAATATGGTCGATTACTTAGCATAGACGATAATTACCCAAAGTATGTTTTGCGAACTGATGAATTTGCAGGCGGAAACTACAAAGGTATAAAGACTATGCATGTTGCGGATTTTTTATTAAGTTCAGAGTATTAAAAAAGGGCTGTTGCAAACCTATTTCTAATGGTTTTACAACAGCCCTCACAGCGCATAGTGTGTAAATATTTACTCTGTATCTTTTTCCCGTAGCTTTGCATTGATTTTATCTGCTTCGCGCCTACTGAGCAGATAATAAACTAAGCAAAAGGCAGTGAGTAATATAATAGCCATCACAGCATGAACTGCTATGTTAATAGGCGATTCTAAAGAAATCATGCCGATATTAGATCCAACAAGAAAGAATATGCCAAGCCCGACTAACGAATTGATGGAAATTTTCAACCACAAGGCTAGCCGGTCAATATCGTACACAATTCCGCTGACGGAAAATCCTGAAGCAGATATTATATAGCCCAGCGCATAAATAGTAAAATTGTCTATAAACTCCTGTAATCTATTAGCACCAGTCAAATCCATAATTATTATTGACATTACAAATAATGTACACCCGCCCACAATTCCATATATCAAATGTCTTGTTATTGATTTTATCATGCTAAACCCTCCTATAGCCCTAAACGATTTTTGAAATCACTAAGATATTTTCGTGTTATATAATCGCTAATGCCATTTTTCATTACAATATACATTGTGCTATTAAACGACGGAGATAAATGGTCTACACGCTTGACGTTGACCAGGGTGGATTTTGATATGCGGACGAAAACAGACCCCAGTTGTTCTTGAATTTCACGGAGCGGTTTTGTAATGATATATTCCTTTGCTTCTCTATTGTATAGTTTAATGTCGTTGCCTTCTGTTCTGACAATATCTATCTGCTCTGGCTCAATAACGAATAATTTGTTATCACTTTTAGCAAACAACAAGGAGGGTTTTACACCCGCTTGTTCTAATATATCTACTAAAGCCATCAATTCTGTTGTCATTTTAGGGGTATGAATAATGGTAGTTGGCTCTCCAATATCCGGGTTAATCTTAATCTCCACTCGCATATAATCCCTCGCTTTAGACTGCTATACTTACCCACTATATTTTAGCATACCCATGCTACCATTGCTACCATTGGTTTTATGCGTAACTGCACGAAGAAAGCAGTTGACGATTGAGTGAAAGTTAAAACTTAATTACTTTTGGTTCGCCAGTATATGACGAAATAGTAGCAGTCGCATCTTTGAGATATAACACTTGCGTGTTATTGTCATCAGCCTTATAGATGTTTTGCAACACAGGGATAGCGTCAAGCATACTCTGCTTTGCTTCAATTCGGTTATCTTCTACTAAGGTTGCTTCTACACGAAGCCAGCTTCCCCCATTAAAAACTTCTCCGTCAATGGCACAAATCTCAATCTTAGGGTTCATACCTATTTGTCTTGATACAGCTTTTGCTCTGCCAGTAATGAGGTAAAGTTTACCCTCAAAAATGTGAACTGCACCAAACGCACGTACTCTGGGCTGATTGCCCTCTACTGTAGCGAGGTAGAATGTTTCGCACCTTTTCAAATAATCGTGAATTTCTTGCATATTAAATCCTCCATTTCTTTTTTTGGAATTGATTATGCTCCCATATGATGATATAATTATAATATATACAACATTAAATGCAAGTACGATTATTTATAATACTTAGTATTATTTTAGATACCATAGGAGGACAGTATGGATAAAGATTTGTTTGGCATATGCCCTTTTTCAACGGCACAAAAGATTCTTTCCGGAAAATGGACGTTGATGATTCTCTACTTGTTAAGCAGAAAAACAATGCGTTTCAATGAATTACAAAAAGAACTCGTAAGCATAACGCAAGCGACATTGACTAAACAACTCCGAACTATGGAAGATAATGGCTTGATTGTTAGGACAGTCTATAACCAAATCCCACCGAAAGTGGAATACTCATTAAATGAACTCGGAAAAAAATTCATGCCTGTTTTAGATACTCTTGAGATATGGGGCTTTCAATATATAGAACATTTGAAAGTTGAATAAAAGCCTTTGTAGAACTGTGATGACCCGAAGATGGCGAACATTTTTGTAAAATTGTTCATGGTTTTATGCTACACTATACTTGTGATTTTATGCGTTGAGGTGATTATCATTAAGAGCCATTTTGGTAAGGTATTCGGAATATGTGCAGGGGTAACTGGCGGAGTTCTTTTGGGTGTTTTTGTTCACCTTGCTTTTTTAGCGTTGTTGCCTATTGGTATTTGCCTTGGTTTTGTGTTTGACCACAAAAGGTGAACAATAGTTATTTGAGTAAATACGATGCAGGGGCGGCGGCACTTTCACCCGCTTCCTTGAAGCGTGTGACCCACTCTGACACTTTCCGCAAGCGGCAAAGGTGTCGGTGGGCTCTGCCGAGGGCTTCCGCCGCCGTTGGCGGCGAAAAACTATACGCCATTGTGGGCGTTATCCATAAGGAGTAGCCAAGTATGACGAAAAAGAGAGTTACAAAAAAAGATATTATTATCGGAATAGTTGTAGGGTTACTTGTGGCATCTATCCCTATTTTTGTTTTCTTTTTTAACCCACAAAGAACATTTAACATAACTGAAACCTACAGGATAACCTCAGCGTATGGTGCAGAAACATTTTTAAGAGTAACTTTGCCTATGAGTGGTGCATATCAAGAAATAACAAACTTGCAAGTTGAAGGGGCTATTGATTATGAAATAGACTACTTTGATGGGTGGCGAGAATTAACTGCACGAGTGCCAGCAAGTGGATATGAAGTAACTGTTATGGTTTCTTATACGGCAAGGCTTTTTAGAAATGCAGGGTCATGGGATGGAGAAGTTTTCCCAGAGTACACCCTACCGCAACAGTTTGTGGATTCCGACAATGAATCAATAATTGAGCTTGCTATGCAACTTCGTGGAGATAACGATTTGCAAACTGCTCAAAATATATTTAACCACACCAACAGAACGATAGCTACACGCACAGGCACTTTTGCAACAGAAGGATATGACCCCACACAACCATACGCTTCTGAAATACTATTAAACCCTGTTGGTGTGTGCTACGATTATGCCATACTAATGACTGCGTTGCTCCGCGCTGAGGGGATTCCAACTCGGATGATTTCAGGGCTATCATTGAACATCCCGCTTGGCAGAGGTGGGGATTGGAGTCATCCCGGTGTTGCTCATGCATGGGTAGAATTTTATGCAGATGGAGCATGGCACTTTGCAGACCCAACATGGGGCAGAAGATACTTTAACCGAAACGGCACAGCGCATTTATCTTTCGGCACATTTGAAGCTTATATACGCTCGGATTTTCAGCGTAGCCGATTTACAGCGATAGAAGATGATGGCTTTATTGTTAGAGGGAGCATGAGCGCCCCATTATCATTTATTGTCTTTTCTACTGACGAAAATACTTCCGTAACACCTCGGGCAGACATTAGCTTTTCATGGTTTAGATAATTGAGAAACAACGTAACGGACACCTCGCAAGTGTCCGTTTTCCGCTACACGATTGGGTCTAAAACCGTTGGAATGACCATGAAACTTCGCTTCGCATATTGGCTCTAACACTTGCAGGATACATTGTTGCACCATGCGGTCAACAATTGTGGGTATACCAAGTGGGCGTGTTCTCCCATCTGGCTTTGGTATTTCCACCCGTTTTACTGGGCGTGGTTTGTACCAACTGAACTGGCGTTTAATGAGCGAAACAAACTTTTCCTCTTTTAATCTTGCAAGGTCTTGTATTGTCCGTCCATCAACACCCGGCGTATTACTTCTGTAATGACTTGTCAAGGGGTGAAATCGTCGAAATGAAAATAAACGAAACTCTCCAAAAAAATTTTCAAATAAGTGTTGACCCTCACCCTAAGGTGATGGTTTATAATATTAGACAGTTGCAAAAACAAATCAACCGTAGGAGGCAAACCAATGGACAAAAACCAAACAAAGTCTGGTGGATATATGCGTATTGGGGAAGTAGCAAAAAAAGCAGGCATCAATATTAACGCCCTCCGGCACTACGACAAAGAGGGATTGCTCATACCGTCAGCAACAAGTGAGAGTGGGTATCGGCTTTACTCCGATAAGGACATGGTAAAGTTGGTGCAAATTTTGATGATGAAGCAGTTGGGGTTTTCGCTTAGTGAAATAAAAAAGCGGCTCTCGAAATTGGACACGGCTAAAGATGTCATGGACATGCTTACAGAGCAGTCAGCTCAAGTACGCAAAAAAATTGAAATACTAACAGAATCACTAAATGAAATGGAAATGCTGAATGTTGAAATCGCACAAATCGAAGAGGTGAACTTCAAAAAATATGCAGACATTCTATTGAACTTGCAAATGAAAAATGAACGATATTGGCTTGTTAAGCACCTTGATGATGATGTGCTTGACACTCTGATGACCCGTGATAATTTGCAGAACGATGAAAATATGGCAAAATTGATTGAGAACGCAAACAGCTATATTAAAGAAGCAGCAAATCTCCATGATTACGGTGTATCACCCGAAAGTGAGAAAGCCCATGAATTTGCGTTAAGATGTTGGACATGGGGCAACGAAGTAACAGGCGGAGATATGAGCCTGTTACAAAAAATACATGACCAAACGAAAAAAGGCTCAACAGACAAAAATCATGATGTAATCATGGAAAAAGCACTCTTATTCATGCAATCCTCAATGGAAAGCTATTTCAGTAAACTTGCAAGGGAGAATGAAAATAATGCGTAAATTGTTCACAAGTGAAAAATTTAGGTTTTTTACAAAAGTAATAGCGGCACATGTTATTGCTTATGTAGTTGTCACTATAATGGCTATACCCTTTACACTGGACTACGCAGAAAGTATGATGGAACTTATGGGATTTAGACCTTTGGACGAAATCAACATGGGTGCAGTATTTTTTGCCCAAATCATCAGAGGGCTTTTATTTGCAATTGTTATCTGGTGGATAAAGGACAGTATTATCGGCAAAAAATTTGCATGGCTAAAACTCTGGGGCATTCTTATAATACTTGGCATTTTCAATACTTATGGGCCGAGTCACGGCTCTATTCAAGGGTTAGTTTATCTTGCCCCAATAGAGGATTTGCCTGTCAGTGCCAGCTTTGGCATGTTAGAAACACTGGCGCAACCGTTATTATTCAGTATAATAATCACATTTCAAAAAAAGAAAAAGAATGAATCACAAATTTCTTTTGTGGGGGAGTAAATGAATAAAAACCCACCCATCACCCCCGCAAAGCCTTACGCCAAGCGGAGTGCGATAGGTGAGATACATGAGATACTTGTTTTCAGCGGCGGTTGTTTTGTATGTCAAAGCCCATCACGACATTGCCCTTTCGCCTGTCGTGCTTGACTTCATACCGCCCCCGGTGGGTATATTAGCGGTGTGTTTTTCGTGCGGATTTTCGATTTCCAACGTTGCAAACATTTCGTGTATGTTTAAGGGTGGTGTTGATTGCCGGAGTTGGTCGGAAAATATACATTTTGCCACCGCACTCGGAACAAGCGAACTTGATATAAGGGAAAAATTATTTTTAACCAATCCTAGATATATCCCCATTAAGAATGTGAGAACCCCACGCTAGCAATTCATCTGCATAAGGTTTGTATATGCCGTTTAAGACATATATCTTTTTGTTGAAATAGAAAGCGAATGCTATTTCAGCAAAAGTGTTTGCGCCTATATAGTTATCTATATTATTCTTCGGTTCATTTACAACTAAAATTGCAAATGTCTCTTTGTTGGTCACTTTATCAAAATGGTCACGAGATACCTTCGCTTTGTATTTATTGATGTCTGCTTCCTTAATTTCCGTCCAGCCCTCTTCATTGGGAATAATCGGAACAAACCCCATCTCCGATAAATTTTTAGAATATTCTATCATTTTGGCAATATGGGTCATACTCCCACACAAAACTATATTTTTCACTTTTATATTCCTCCGTTCCGTTGAGTTCCAACATTAATATAGCATTCAACACCTTCGCAGGTTTGTCCTTTCAAGCGGGCTTGATATGAGGGGAAAGTTATGCAAGATATAGTGTCGTAGTGGACTCTTTTTGCACATACTCAGTATAATTTTACGCACGTACCACGCTTTCTGCGGTACGTGCGTAAAATTTCACATCTTTCACAGATTACATCTTACTCTGTTAATGTGTCAGATTAAAGTTACTAAACAACCATTTTCCATTTACAAGAGTTAAGACAAAATCATATGTTACGGTATCCACTACGGTTTCAAGTGTTTCCCAATCAAGGATTTCAACCGTAACACGGTATATTATCCTTTGGTCGCTTTCTCTTATGATTTCATGAGTTGTGTCACCTCTATCCATCATGCCGCCTCGGTCTCCACCAAGCACGTACAAAACTCCATCGAAGTCACGAAAGCGACCGGGGACGATATCAAACATTTCGCTCACTACATTTGGGGTAAAAATGGCATGAAGATATGCTTCCAAATCCGCTAATGAACTTATGCCATCATAGGCTACCCTCACAAATACCCAACCGTTTGCGTCTTCCATTTGGTCATCCCAATCGTAGGGTATTGTTGTCATATCAAACCATCCAAATACTTCTACTGCCCGTTGATAAATCGCTTCTATCTCCGCATCTGTTGGCGGCTGATTGCTAGATACTGTGGTGGTTGTTTGCTCTATTGCCCCTGTTTCCGTAGCAGTATCATTGCCGCAAGCCGTAAAGGCAAATAGCGTAATCACTGCTAAAGTAAAGAATGTTGTAAGTTTTTTCATTGTAATTCCTCCAATTTTCATTGTTTAGTAATTAAATCTTAGTGCATCAAGCACAAACTGTGTTTCAAACACCCTGAAACTGAGAATCGCATTTTTTCCGTTTGCGAATGATATTCCTATGTCAATACCGACAAGGTTTTGAAAGTAATTACCCCATGTACCAACGATGTCCGCTGACATCACATCATTACTTGCAAATCCCGATTGCTCAAATAATCTTACCGAAAAGTCAAGCAACATTTCCCTTAATTCGATATTTGTGACCTCAAAATCATCCCCATTTATAGGTGCGTCCTCAAAACCGGGGGCAATCGGATTGATGTTTGATATGATGTATTGTAGAGGAGGATAGTAACTTGCACTAACCAATTCACCTGTTACGCTATTGATGGAGAAGTGAAACGGCTGAGAGTTGAATCTTGTATCAAGGTCATCAATGTCGCCGGAAACGCTTCCCGGTCGTGTGAATGTACCATAATAATCTCCGTCCAATTCTAACGCAAACGCCCCACCCATTAAGTAAAACGTTGTGTTCTCCCAATTCTCCCAATCATGCTTGAAAGCCGAAAAATATGTGTTGAGAATAGCCCGTCCAAATTCGTCTACTTCTTCCGAATTGGCAATTCTAAAACCATAATCATTCGTATGCCAATCTGTAAGCCTCAATGCTGTGGAGCTTGTAGATGTGGTGTTGTTAAGACCTAAATGTGCATCTAAAGCCCAAACCCTATCCGAAGAAAACCCGACAAGGAAAACACTCACAAAAATAACCGATAGCACAGTCACCCAATTTGCAGGCTTTTTGAATCGCAGTACATTAGCTATTCTTTCCTTTACGTTGCCTTCTCCGATAAAACATGCTATTGGGCTTAACAGGCTAACCCTCTTAACAGAAAGACTCAGCAAAGACATTGAGTAATATTTACGAATATCCTCGCCTGCCTTTCTCAAAACAGCTTCGTCACAAGACATTTCCATATCCTTTGACATAAGGAAGTAAGCAATCCACATAATGGGATTAAACCAATGCAAGGCAAATACGATATATGCAAATGGCTTAATGAGATGATCACATCTTTTTATGTGTACTTGCTCATATTTTAAGATGTAGTCGTGCTTTGATGGGTCTATCGTTGTGGGAAAATAAATCTTAGGACGGATAAACCCAAGCACAAACGGCGTTTTTATCCTGTCCGTTTCAAAAATATTGTCACGCACAAGTGTTGCAAAACGAACACGTCGCTTTAGGCTTATATATCCCTTTGCTGCATAAGCCAGTAAAACGATGAAGCCTAAAAACCAAATATATCCAAATACCTCAATAATCGAGATAGTTATGTTTGTTTCACTTGCCTGTCCAATAATCGGCATAACGTTATCGACTGTCACATTTATTGGCATGTCAGCAATCTGCACCTCCGGAGTTTGTAAAGATACAATATCCTGCGGTATTATGTTTGCGGGTGCAGGCATAAGGCTAAAAATACTTTCAATACTAAATGGGAATACTAGGCGAAACACCACCACACCCCAAAGTGCATAAGAAAATATTTTAGGTACTTTTTTCAACGGGATACGCGCAAGCATAACCGCCAACGCAACAATGCTTGCGGTAATGCTCATGTTCAAAATCGTAATGAATATTGCTGTCAACTTTTCGTCACCCCATCAATCATTGCCTTTATTTTTTGTGCTTCTTCTTCCGACAAGGTTTTATCCTGTAAAAAGGAAGTGATGAACGAGGGCATAGAGCCGTCAAACACCTTGTCGATAAACAAATCGGCTTCATACTTCTGTACAGCATCTTTCCCTATCAGCGTGGTCACGGTGGCTTTTTCGTTTTGCATAATGCCACGCTCACTAAGTTTTTTAATCATTGAATAGGTTGTTGGCTTTTTCCAACCAAGTTCCTTTTCGCATATCCTTGTCAGCTCCGTTGAATTGACAGGCTCATGCGCCCAAACAATGCTCATAAACTTGTATTCCGCATCAAAAAGTTTTAATGGGTTTTCCATTATTTCACCTCTAACAAAATTTAGCGGTCACGACCGACCGTCTATAGTTTATCAGAGCCAACCAACTATGTCAAGCCTTGTGTTGGGTAATAACATGATTGAGATTAAAAGAGGCATGACAACATCATCAACAGCAATATTTGTGCCTTTTATGACCTAAGAGCTACGGATGGGTGGGCAGTCTTTGTATTATGGCATGAACGCATTATCTCAAAATGTGATTATGGCAGACCGCAAGCGTTTGAAAGCACCAAAGCGAATTTTTAGCAGTTTCAGGCGTGTTGTACATTGTATTGCAAGGGTAGTGTTTCAATTGCATTTCAACCCCAAAAACATGTATCTTAGACCTTAAAATCGACCTCTTAGAAGAAAGCCAGAGACAAGGCTAACGGCGAGTTGTATAATTATTGAGATGGGCAAACAAGTTGCATCAAAAAGGGGAGCGATTCACATGAGGGCAAAATTAAGTTCAAGAGGCGATTTGTTGTCATTATTTTTCTTTATAGGTTTTACAACTTTGGTTGCACTATCAAGAAATATATTGCCAGCTTTAGGAATTGAAGTTACCAGATTAGGGCATGGACTGCTTGTACAGGTAGTTGGTTGGTTTGTATTTCTCGTAGTTTATTTGTTGTTCACAAAACAAAAACTTTCTGATGTACTGTTATTAAAGGCACCAAGTTTCAAGCATATCTTGCTTGCAGTTGTTATAACTATAGCGTTCTTTCCAATAACGTCAGCGTTTATGTCATTGATGCAATTTTTATGGAATTTGGCATTCCCCGATATAGATGCTACAGCAGCAACATTGGCAGCTAATATTGCTGCCGTACCATTGTGGCATCGTATGATATTCCATCTTGCTGTGCCATCAGTCGGTGAAGAACTATGGTATAGGGGCGTATTTCATAACGCATACCGCAGGCAAGGGCTTTCAGTCGGAAAAGTTGCTATAATTACGGGATTATTTTTTGGGATAGGGCATGGAATCTCCTCAATCCCATACATGATTTTGATATGCCTGGTATGGACTTACTTATTGTATTATACACGGTCAATATGGATTCCTATTTTGGCGCATACGCTTAATAATGCAATTGCCCATTTAATGATTTTCATTTTTGAGGGTGATGCTAATGCTTATTCTCCTTACATATCCGCACAGATGTCAGCGCAGCAAGGGATTACAGGTAATTTTGAAATTGACCTAATTATATTTTGGGGCTTCATCAGCTTGTTTATGATACCTATCGTTATTTTGTGTTTTAGAAAACTCAAGAAAGACCATTTCGCCGAAGTAGGCGAAAGAACAGATGCCGATATAATTGGCGAAGTTGATACATCCCAAGCCAAAGGGAAAGTTTTCACATGGGCATTTTGGCTTACCATAGCAATTCTGTTAGGATATATATTGCTGGATTATTTTGTTTTTTAGCTGCTTCAGACGTGTTGTACATTGTATTGCAAGGGTAAAGATATCGAATTTGTATGCGGGTGATAATGATGTCAGGTATAATAGAAGCTGCGCGAATGTATATTGTTCGCAGTCTAAGTTATCTTATATGGGCAGTATTTTTCGGATTGGTAACATATGTATATTGGTTCTTTGCACCCAATATGTTTACCGCATACGCATGGAATATCGTGGGAATATCTGCCGTTATAGTAATGGATAAAATACGAACTAAGCGTGTTTATAAAGAAATAAAAGCGTGTACAGATGACAAAATATTGTCAAAATTAAGAAAAAAGGATGTTTTATCTATAAAAACACCCTTATATTTATTTTATATTTTTATTTTATTTTCCTCGCATGCATTAGCAATGGTAGACATGGATGTTTCGGATAATATACGGGGATACTTTCAATCTGTGTCACATGGCGTACTCTTCTTGTTTGCATTAGACAATTTTACTGGATACCTTATAAGCGACGATGAGCGTGTTAGGAAATTTAAGGATAAATATAAGGGCAACACAAACGGCTAAAACGCAGGACATTTATAGTAATATTCGCTCAAAACAGTAACAAAAACTTGCCTTTTTGCTGCAATTCTGTGTCAGCTCCTCCTAGCGTGCCACGAGCACGCTTCGTCGCCGCTTCCTTGCTTTGCAGCAAAAATTCTGCGTTTTTCTGTTACTGTTTTAAACGAATATTACTATAATTCAATATAAACCCCACTAGTTCGAGAGTAATCTCTGTCTTAGTGGGGTTTATGTTAATGGTCTGGCTTTAGACTTTTTATGTTGATATTTATTTTTGAAAAACCCTTGACAACATCATTCTAACGAATTCATCCCATTAACAACAAGACCTTTAACAACATCAATAACCTCATCAAGAGGCACTTTCATCTTAATGGTTTTATCACGTGTAACAACTTCAGCTACGCTTTCCTTCAAATTACGTGGGCTTACGATAACCCGAACAGGCACGCCTATTAGGTCTGCATCTGAAAACATAACGCCGGCACTTACTACTCTATCATCATAAATTACTTCTAGGTTTTCAGCTAAAAGCTTGGAATAGAGATCATCAGCGCATGATTTTGCCTCAGTTTCATCAGCACGCATACAGCAGAGGTGAATTTGCCAAGGGGCGACGGACATAGGCCATATTGGCCCGTATTCGTCGTTGCTTGCTTCACAAATAGAAGCCGCTAACCTCTCAACGCCTATCCCATAACTGCACATGAGCGGATGTTTAAGTTCACCGTCTTTGTCGGAATATTTCATGTCCATTGATTCTGTGTATCTACTGCCCAATTGGAATATATTGCCGAGCTCTATTCCCCTAGAGATAGTGATGGAGCTTTGTTTGCAATTTGGGCAAATTCCGTCGTCTTTAATTTTTGCAAAATCATGATACTCAGCATTTTGAACATCACGTTCCATGTTAAGCCCTGTGTAATGATAGCCTTCGTCGTTTGCACCGCAGCAAAGGGATTTAGCATCTTTTAAAGATTCATCGAGTAGTATTGTATGTCCACTAAGGTTATAAGGACCAATATATCCGGCAGTTAATCCGCATTCATTTGTTATAACAGCAGGGTAAATTTCTTCTTTAAGGAAGTTTCGTATTTTTGTTTCACTGGCTTCAAGGTCGCCGCGGATAAATAAAACTACATACTCGTTATTTGATTTTTTCTGATAGACAATCGCTTTGCATGAAGTATCGATGGGTAACTTTAAATAGCTGCACACCTCTTCAATAGTTTTACAGTCGGGCGTATGAACCTTTTGCAGCTCTTGAGTATTAATTGAATTGTCGTTTTTTATTATACTTTCTGCCATTTCGACATTTGCACTGTAATCACAATTTTTGCAAACGGCAAGTGAATCCTCTCCGATTGGTGTTAAGAGCATAAACTCATGAGAAATTTTGCCGCCCATCATACCTGAGTCCGACATAACTGAGATTACTTCCGGAAGACCGGTTCTTACAAAAATACGCTCATAGGATTTAAAACATTTTTCATACCATTCTTCTAAATCTTCATGGGATGTATGGAAGGAATATGCATCTTTCATAGTAAATTCTCTTACACGAATAAGCCCGCCCCTCGGACGTGCTTCGTCTCGGAATTTTGTTTGAATTTGGTATACCATAAAAGGATATTTTGTATATGTTTGACCATATTCTTTTACAAGATGAACAGCTGCTTCTTCATGTGTCATACCAAGAATCATCGGATTATTGTTTCTATCATTAAACCTGGCAAGTTCGCTTCCTACTGCCATGTAACGGCCGGATTGCTCCCAGAGCGAAGCGGGGAGCGCAACAGGGAATATAACTTCCTGTCCGTCAATCGCATCCATTTCTTCTCGGATAATTTGTTCAATCTTTCGACAAATACGACGCAATATGGTATAAGAGGAAAATATCCCGCTTGCCATATTTTTCATATATCCGCCTCTCGTCATAAGTGCATGAGAGTCAATTACACATTCAGAAGGTCTTTCTTTAAACCGTTCGCCAACTAGCTTGCTTAGTTTCATTATTGCATCCTCTTTTCTATAGGGCTTATACTCATATCCCCTCAAAACAGTAACAAAAACGTGCCTTTTTTCTGTTACTGTTTTGAGAGGATATGAGTATATTTTCTTATTTCAATTACTATACATATTAGATGCAAAAATGTCAAACTAAAAAATGAGTATATGCTCAAAAGAAAACATAGGACTTTTCACAGTGTAAAATGCCAATACAACTTAAGGATATTATCATATTAAACTTTTTAAAAAATTACGACAAAAAATTCACCAAAAGGATGACACGGTATCTTGCTAAATGTCGAACAATGTGATATTATGCTAAAGAATGAAAATATTACATACCAAAGAGGTATGTTGAGGGGGGTAATGCCATGCCGACTACAGCAGCTGACAAAGATCAGCTCAGTGTATTAATACTCGACAGTAATAAATGGTTAAGTGAGACAATTGCGGACAGTTTTTCCCGTAACGGGGGGTTATTCGTGTCTTGCTCAGTAAGAGAAGGAACTCGGGCAATCGAATTATTAGATTTACATAAGCCAGATGTACTCCTTATGGATATTGTTTTACCGCTTAAAGACGGGTTTTCAGTTCTTGAAGACATCCAGAAAAATGATGTAATGAAAGATGGAACTATTATAGTTTCATCGTCAATGGGTAACGACTTAGCAATGAGGCGTTCTATTGAGCTTGGTGCAGACTATTTCCTTCTTAAGCCATACGACGTAGATATTTTAATAAAGCGCATCATTGAAATCCATTCTGAAAAAAAGGCTACTGAACATAGTTATGTACCAGAAGAGGGCACAAAAACAAGCCAGCGTAATGTCAAGCAATTGATTAGTGAATTCTTGTTCAAAAGCGGTATTGAAAGCAATGTAAAAGGTTACGATTATTTAAATAGGGCAATTAGTATTTGCTTCTGTGATGAAAATGCATTATATGGGCTTACAAAACATATTTACCCGGCAATAGGCAAAGAAGCCGGATGCGATGTAACCAGTGTTGAAAGAGCTATGAGATATGCAATACATACCTCATGGAAAAAAGGAATTATGCAGCCTTTCTTTAAAGAAATAGGATATGATGCTGTTGGATCAAGAAGGCCAACGACAGGAAATTACCTTAAGCTTGCATTGCGTACAATAAAAAGCAATAAAAATTTTTAATCTTTGTTAATGTTATGAGAGTTTGGAAAATGCAGTGCGAATTTCGCATTGCATTTTTTGTTCCTTCTTCATCCGACTAACCCTTGCAACACAATGCACAGCCGTGTTGTATATTGTGTTGCAAAGTAGTCAAGCAGCCATAAAACAGGCGCTATCTATACACTGTTTTTATGCCTAATCTGTTTGTCAAAATTTTTTAAAAATGTGAAATTGTTATTGACAAGCAGCGAGCAGCAAATTACAATCATATTGTGATATCATAGGGTAGTATTCAAGAAGATTTGCAGTGAACAATTTATTTTAGAGAGAATTTATAACCCTGCAAGGAGAATTTCAGATGGTTGATTTTAATATAGTATCGAGGATGACGATCCTGCTGCTTTGCTGCGCATCGTTGGTCTCTTGTATGTATGTGGATAGAGATTTACAAAATATGCCCGATACACAAGGACTCATATTGGATTACAATAATGAAATGCTTGGTGACAGCGATGAAGATGATAATAGTCAACCTGAAATGTTTACGATTTCTTTATCTAGCATGATTCCAAGCATAACCACAGCGCAACCTGACCAATCATACTGGCAAAGAACATCTTTTAGTGACTATCAGCTTAATGCGCTTGAGGGGGTACATCTAAGCAATGTTGGAATGCTCCTACGTGACTTTCCGGACATTCAAAGAACCTCAGGTGATTCGATTATGTTCAGTATTAATAATAATACAGACAATGTGTTGTATTATACATTTCCTCCTGGGCCGCCCAGTACGATTCTTGAAAAGAACATAAATGGAGAATGGTATGAAGTTCCAATTTTAAGGGGCGCGGAAATATCTTTAAGGAGACATCCCCCTGTTATTTTGTCAGTTGGATCAAAAGAATCTATGCACTATCTTACCACTCGTCTGAGCTTTTGGAGGCCTAATGCTGAGGGGCTGTACAGGTTGGTGGTGGAAGTATTTTTTGATCCGGATTCAGAGCAACGGTATTTTCTGAGCGAAAGTTTTGAGATAAGGAAACAAGATTTTAGGACAAGATTCTCAAAAGAGCAAGTAAATTCGCTTGATGGACTATCTATAACACTTATCAAATATGATTACGAGGCGGATAGTTTACTGTATGTTGTTAGAAACGAATCTGGTCTCAACTTTACTTACGACGATTTCAGAGAGTTGGAGAAGTATATTGAGGGAACTTGGTATGAAGTGCCTGCAAACCTTTATTCCCCCACCGGACAATTACAGGGTGTACATTTAGTGTCCCGCTCTCTCTTTCGAAGACAAGAGTTTGAATCAAGTATTAAGCTAGGGATCTGGCATCCATTATCAGTTGGCACATATAGGATAACGATGATTCCATATGTTGACGGTGCATCACCATCAGAACGTGAATATTTTCCTATAAGTGCTGTATTTAGAATTGTTGAATAATAACTATGGAATCATCACATAAAGCATACTACAAAAACTCACAAAAAACCATATTTGACAAGTCTACTCCTTTATCCGTCAAATAAAGCCTATTTTTTTCATATATAAGAAGTCCAAGCTTTTCAAGTTTTTGTATTTGACTGCGATAAGTTTCAAACAGATCAACTCTAAATCGCTCTTTAAAGGTTCTTGCGTTAACCCCATCTGACATTCTAAGCCCCAAAAACATAAATTCCGACATAGCTTCCTTTTTGTCGATATTAACAATATTTTGCCGCAAAAGCTGCAAATTACCTTTTACCGTTATATATTCATCAATCGTGGTTAAGTTATTGAATCTCTTGTTGTCAACAAACGAATGCGCACCAAGGCCAAGCCCTACATAGTTTTTGTATGTCCAGTAAATCTTATTATGTTTAGATTCAAAGCCGGGCTTTGCAAAATTTGAAATTTCATATCGAATATAGCCGTTAGACTTTAAAATTTGGTTAGCTAAATAATACATTTCTCTATCAAGTTCATCATCAGGTAAAACTATCTGCGGATTATCATAAAAAGGCGTACCTTCCTCTATTTTCAAGCCGTAAGTTGAGATATGTGTCGGTTTAATCGACATAGTGTAGGCAAGGGTTTTTTCCCAGTTTTCAATGTCTTGTCCAGGTAATGCAAACATTAAGTCGATATTTATATTATCAAATCCGCTGCGAATTGCTTCATTGTACGAATAATCAAATTTTTCAAAAGTGTGAACCCGCCCAAGCTTTTTGAGCAGCTCATTATTTGAAGATTGTAGTCCAAAGCTTAACCGGTTAAATCCGGCTGATTTAAGCGCAGACAAATATCCCGGTTTGATCGTGTCCGGATTGCATTCTACTGTTATTTCAGCATTGGAGAGGATATTTTTTTTATTAAGAGCTTCAATAATCTCAAATAAAAATTCAGCCGGAAATAAGGAAGGTGTTCCTCCGCCGAAGAAGATAGTTTCAATATGCGAAGTTTCAAGCACAGAGCAGTTTCCAATTTCATTAATAAGCGCATCTTTATAAGGTACAAAAAGCGACTCTCTATCAGAAAATGAAAGAAAGTCGCAATAATTACATTTTGATTTGCAAAAAGGTATGTGGATGTAAACTCCTACAAAAGAATTCATTCTAGGCTGCCTCTAATCCTCATCAAGCTTTAAAACGCTCATAAAAGCCGTTTGCGGCAATTCTACGCTCCCTATTTGGCGCATACGCTTCTTGCCTTCTTTTTGCTTTTCAAGCAACTTTTTCTTACGGGTTATGTCGCCGCCGTAACATTTTGCTAAAACGTCTTTGCGCATAGCCCTTACCGTTTCCCGTGCGATTATTTTGCTTCCAATTGCCGCTTGGATAGGTATTTCAAACTGATGTTTTGGAATTTCCCCTTTAAGCTTTTCAGCCATTTTCCTTCCGCGTTCCTGTGCGCTGCTTGAATGTACGATAAACGAAAGGGCATCAACCGTCTCATGATTTACCATTATATCAAGCTTAACAAGTGATGAAACCCTATATTCATGAAGCTCATAGTCAAACGATGCGTAACCTCTGCTTCGAGATTTAATTGCATCAAAAAAGTCGTATATTATCTCATTAAGCGGGATTTCATAAGTTAAAAGCGCACGTGTTTCCTCCAAATATTCAAGCCCGACATATTCGCCCCTGCGCTCCGTGCAAAGCTCCATTATAACGCCAATATATTCGGTCGGAAGCATAACTTTTGCTATGACGTAAGGCTCTTCAATTTTAGCAATTTTCGTTGGATCCGGCATATCGCTTGGGTTTGAAAGGTCAAGTTCTCTGCCGTCATGCATGTGAACTTTATAAATAACACTTGGTGCTGTTGTAACCAAGTCAAGGTCATATTCACGTTCAAGCCGTTCTTGTACAATTTCAAGATGTAAAAGCCCTAAAAATCCACAGCGAAACCCAAAACCCAAAGCAGCAGATGTTTCAGGTTCATAATGAAGTGATCCGTCGTTTAGTTTCAATTTATCAAGTGCATCACGCAAATCCCCATATTTTGAGCCGTCAGCAGGAAACAAACCGCAATACACCATCGGGTTTGCTTTTTTATATCCGGCAAGGGCTTCTGTCGTTGGATTGTTTGAAAGGGTGATTGTATCACCGATATTCGTATCTTGAACATTTTTGATACTAGCTGTGAAATATCCAACTTCCCCGGCTTTTAAAATATCAGTCGGGATAAACCTTCCCGGGCTTAAAACGCCGACCTCAACGGCATTAAATGCCTTTCCGTGGGACATAAAAATTACGTTATCGCCTTTTCTAAGCTCGCCATCTATAAGCCTGATGAAAACAATTACTCCTTTGTAAGCATCATAAATAGAGTCAAATACGAGAGCTTTAAGGGGTGCGTTTTCGTCACCTTTAGGGGAAGGGATATCCGTTACTATGCGCTCAAAAACTTCTTCAATATTAAGCCCTGCCTTCGCAGAAATAAGAGGAGAGCCCTCTGCCGGAATCCCGATTATATCTTCGATTTCTTTAATTGCGTTTTCCGGGTTTGCGCTAGGTAAATCAATTTTATTTATAACAGGAAGTATTTCAAGCTCGTTATCAATAGCGAGATAAACGTTTGCAAGAGTTTGCGCCTCAACGCCTTGTGCTGCATCTACAACTAAAACAGCCCCTTCACAAGCAGCAAGGCTTCGGGAGACTTCATAAGTAAAATCCACATGACCCGGTGTGTCTATTAAATTAAGAACATATTCTTCGCCATCCTGCGCTTTATGGATAAGCCGTACAGCCTGAGCCTTAATAGTTATGCCTCGTTCTCGTTCAATGTCCATGTTATCAAGAACTTGATTTTGCATTTCTCGCTCTGTCAAAAGCCCTGATTTTTGTATAAGCCTATCCGCCAAAGTAGATTTACCGTGGTCAATATGTGCGATTATACAAAAGTTGCGAATTTTTTCTTGCCTTGTCATGTTGTTCCTCCTAAAAATTCTTCAAAAGTTCTTCAAAAGAATGTATATATAAATCAGCAATTTCCATTACTTCCGCTTTGTTTTCTTCAGTTGTTGGGTCGTTAACAGCGACTACTTTAAACCCTGCGTTTTTTGCGGTTTTTATGCAATGTACAGCATCTTCAAATACTGTAACATCTGAAATGTCAGCATCCAGCAATTTAGCGGATTTCAAATATATATCAGGTTCTGTTTTTCCTTTGCCTATATCGTCATTTGTCAAAATAAATTCAAAATAATCAATTACACCGGTGCGTCTAAGTGCTCCTCTTGCAAGGCTTGTAGTCGATGCAGTAGCAATACACATTTTAACGCCTTCATCATGCATTTTGACAATAAATTCTTTCGCAAAAGGTTTTAGTGACAATGTATTATAATAATGACTTGTAGCTTCGTCAAGTATTCGTTGTGCTAAATCTTCGGGCTTCATTTGAAGATTAAACTTTTCAACAGTATAACGTGTTGCCTCGGAAACAGATTTTGTCCCGATTTCAACTAAGTAATCTTTAGTAACCGGATGTCCGAGCGAATTCATAAAATTTATCGTGACTTCATCCCATATATGCATAGAATCTAAAATTGTTCCGTCCATATCAAAGATTATGTTTTTAAAAGTCATTTTTTAACCCCTTTTGCACAATACCCTTGCAACACAAAACCGTGTTGTACATTGTATTGCAAGGGTATCAACAGATTCTTATATTTCTTGCCCTAACTTTCGTGCCTGTTCAAGCTCCGGTCGTCCGACAATATCATCTTTCCCTCGAAGCTCGGGGGCAACAACAAATCCTGCATCTTCCCATTTTTTATAAACAGCCATTTTCTGATATGACAACACAACTCCGGCTTCTGCTTCGTCACTTGGGATATCAGCGCAAGTAAGCAAAAGAGCAGTTCGTTTTATTGACGTTGTTTCTTTTAACAGGGCGTACGTTCGATCTATAGCCAACTTTAACTGGGCTGATATAGCAAAAAAGTATATTGGTGATGCAAAGACTATCGCATCGGCAATGCGAAGTTTTTCGATTATTTGTTCCATATCATCATTCTGAAAGCAAACCCCGCCCTTAGCAAAGCAGGACTGACATCCTATACAACCGCCTATCTCCATATCCGCAGTTCTAAATAATCTGACAGTTTTCCCCGATGATTTAGCCCCTTCTATAAATGCAGCGGCGAGTTTATCGGTATTTCCATCTTTTCTTGGAGAACCGGAAAGCAATACTATATTTTGAGACATGTTATCCACCTCTTAAATTAATTGACTCAATTATAACATATAACCCCTAGATTTAAAAGTAGCAACGGTGCATAGCCTAATTTGCGAATAAATAAATTTTAAAATGATGCGAAAAACCTCTTTTCAAAACCGGAATATATTGATATTATAAATGTGACAGAAGGAGTGGTTACTTATGAAAACTTTTGGAGGCGACTCTAGAAAAATATTTTTTGGTTTATTTTTTGTTTTTGCTGCCGGATTTGTTATAATTAGCCCATCGGCTTCTTTAGGGGGTATTGGCGTTTGGAATTTAATGTTTACGATATTTTCTATGGCATTGCTGATTGACGGCATTGCAAAGTTCAGCCCTTTTAAAATTTTAATCTCTTTGGCGTTTCTTGGGATTATTTATGCGGAACAGCTAGGTATTGAACAGATTACTCCGTGGCCGATTTTATTTGCCGCTGTCCTTCTTAGTATTGGCTTGTCGATTATATTTGGCAGAAGACGCCCTTGGTTCACGTTTTATACCGGCGGCAGAAACTTTTACCAAGATAACAATAATTATCAACATGAATATACCGCAGAACATCACGATAGCAGCGATAACAGTGACGATGTTAATTGCAGCGTATCTTTTGGCAAAAGCAACAAATATCTACAGTCCGGCAACCTTAAAAGTGCATATTTGTCATGCAATTTCGGGGAGCTTAATGTTTATTTTGAAAATGCGGCGCTTAACTCCAGCGGTGCAAAAGTTACAGCAGACTGTTCGTTTGGGGAAATTTCGCTGTATATCCCAAGAGGATGGAATGTACAAAACAATATCCATACCTCTATAGGCTCTGTAGGTGATGTAGAAGAGGCAAATCACCATAACCGAAATACAACAGGACCTGATCTTAAACTGGTTGGAAATGTGCATTTTGGAAATGTGAAAATTATATATGTGTAAAGGGGAATATATTATGACAATCATTGAAGCAAAAAATTATGAGGATTTAAGCGCAAAAGCCGCCGCAGTTATGGCAGCGCAAATACTTAAAAATCCAAGCTCTGTTCTTGGTCTTGCAACCGGAAGTTCGCCTGTTGGTGCGTACAAAGAGCTTATTAAGATGAACAAGAGCGGCATCATTGACTTTTCGGATGTAAAAACGGTAAATCTAGATGAATATATCGGTTTGATGCCGGAAAATGAACAAAGTTATCACTATTATATGCATGATAATCTTTTCAACCATATCAACATAAAAAAAGATTCAGTTCATGTTCCTTCGGGTGCATTAGCTGATGCACAAAAAAGCTGTGAAGATTATGAGGAACTAATCGAAAGCCTGGGCGGAATTGATTTGCAGCTTCTTGGGATAGGCCTAAACGGACATATTGCGTTTAATGAACCGGATGATAACTTCCCGCCAAAAACTCACATAGTTCAACTTACGCAGTCTACAATAGATGCAAACGCTCGCTTCTATAATAGCCGCTATGAGGTTCCTAAAACGGCAATTACGATGGGTATAGGGACTATCATGAAAGCAAGAAGTATTTTATTGATAGCAAGCGGCGCAGAAAAAGTTGAAATACTTGAAAAAGCACTTAATGGGTCTGTTACCCCTGAAATTCCGGCGTCAGTGTTGCAGTATCATAATGATTTGACAGTTATCTTTTGCAAATAAACATAATTCAAGTCACCTCAGAATATTGTATTCTGAGGTGATTTTTCATGCAAAATACTTATATCGTGCGGCTTAAAAATAACTCTCAAATGTGCCTTATGTGCTTTTATTATGTCAAAGACGATGGAATTTTATATAGAACATACGATAACGGTAAATGGTCAGAAGCTAATACGCTTATAAAAAATGCCCGCCTAAACTATACTGTTACTTTGGATGAAAGCGGGAAAATGTACGTGCTTTGCCAAAATAATTATGGCGACGTGCTTTTATATTCAAATCAAGATGATGAATATGCAAAATGGACAGAGAAAACGGTTTTAAAAAACAAAGGCCAGCGTGTTCACCCGATAACTTTATATCCTATAATCAGCGGTCACGGCATGGGGCTTATTTATAATGTCCCAATAGCCGATGATAAAAGCAGTCATCTAATACGTCAATCTTATAACGCAAGAGGGCAGATTTTGCCTGCGAGCAAAGTCGATAAAATAATCCCTATGCCCAAATTTATGTTTCAAGTACAGGCGGTTACTCCAAGGCATGTACTCGTATTTTACCAGACAAAAGGGTATGATTACAATCTTGGATATCGTGAGATGACGCCGGACAGCCAAAGCCGATTTAATATATTCCACAGCACCTCAAATAAAATAACGGATGTTTCGTTTTTAACAACAAACGACAGTATACATGTCCTTTATATCGTACGTAGTTTGCATTCAGAGCATTTGATCTACAGAAAAAAAGAAGAAGCTGAGTTTTCTGCCCCTGTTGTGTTATGTGAAGGCGAAGCTCTCGAGAATTGTCTGCTGTTTTTTGCTGACGGAAACCTTCATGCAACGTATATAAGCGGAGATCAGCTCTATCACTCAATATCAGAAAATAATGGCGACAGCTTCTCAAGGCCGGTTGGATATTACAGCAAAGTTTGTGAAAGCCCGGTCAAAGCCGCTTACATAGATGGCACTAATGATCTTAATGGATTCGATTGTAAAAACTTCATACGGGAAGTTTATGTGGATTCTAATATGCCGTGGAAAATTCAAGTGGTTCCCGATATTTGCAAGGATTTTTATCCCCCAATACTTGTTAAAGAGGCATCTTATGAAGAAAAAGCAGTAGAACCTTGCGCAATTGAAAGTGATGAACTTAAAAAAATAATATATGCGCTCCGAAATGAACTTGAAGAGAAAGAAAAGGCGATAATGTCTCTTAGTAACCAACTTACAATGAAAAATGAGGAAATTTCGCAGCTTGATTTCTTACGCAAAGAAAGTCAGCGAAAGCTTTTAAAAAGAGTTGAAGAACTTGAGAGGGATATGGATGAAGACGTGGTATAAAAAGGCGAAAGAAGCCAATACAATATGTTGTATTGGCTTCTTTCATTTATCGCCCATTCATCCGTTTGGGTATGGATATTGGACTATTGCTTGACCTCATTCTTATGTTTTTTCAATATAAGGTACACGGAAACTATGACAACAACTATTGAGCCAATCAGACTTACAATCATCATTGTTATGTTGCTGACTACTCCTGTTTGAGGCATCCATGCTTGAGGGACGGGCATATCTTCTAATTCTACAAAATCCCATTTGTCTTCTGGAGAGTTCCAAACCCATGCGCCTAACGGTACACCATTTTCGTCAAGCTCTATCCACATATCGTCGTATTGTACTAGTGTGTTGTCAGGTGTGGTTGGTGAGGGTGGTTCTGTAGGAGGTTCGGTTGCCGGCGGTTCTGTGGTTGGTGGTTCTGTAGGTGGTTCGGTTGCCGGCGGTTCTGTGGTCGGTGGTTCTGTAGGAGGTTCGGTTGCGGGTGGTTCTGTGGTCGGTGGTTCTGTGGTCGGTGGTTCTGTGGTCGGTGGTTCTGTGGTCGGTGGTTCTGTGGTCGGTGGTTCTGTAGGTGGTTCGGTTGCGGGTGGTTCTGTGGTCGGTGGTTCTGTAGGTGGTTCGGTTGCGGGCGGTTCTGTGGTCGGTGGTTCTGTAGGTGGTTCGGTTGCAGGCGGTTCTGTGGTTGGTGGTTCTGTAGGAGGTTCGGTTATCGGTGGTTCTGTAGGGGGTGTTCCGCCGCCGTTTCCGTTATCCCCGCCGCCATTACCGCCTTCGTTGCCTCCACCGCCAAAGCCACCATCGCCGCCAGTAGCTTGCCAATTGGCATAAAGGATTGTGTTACCTAGAATCGGTGTGCTAAAGTTAAATGGACCAACTGCATTCGTCCAACCCATAAAGTCATGACCAATTCGGGTTGGGTTCGTGGGCTGAGCGACTGTGCCGCCTGAAGGTACTCTCACACTATTAGCGGAAGCCCAAGTGCCGCCGTTAAGTTCAAACATCACATGGAAGAAAGTGCCATTTTCGGTGCATCCGCATTCGCATTCAGGAACACATTCGCCGTTCTCGCAGTCTGTTCCCGGTGGGCATTCACAATCTGGTTCTGTGCAAATTCCGTCGGTGCATCCGCATTCGCATTCAGGAACACATTCGCCGTTCTCGCAGTCTGTTCCCGGTGGGCATTCACAATCTGGTTCTGTACAAGTGCTGTCAGTACATCCACATTCGCACTCAGGAACACATTCGCCGTTCTCACAGTCTGTTCCCGGTGGGCATTCACAATCCGGTTCTGTGCAAGTGCTGTCAGTACATCCACATTCGCACTCAGGAACACATTCGCCGTTCTCACAGTCTGTTCCCGGTGGGCATTCACAATCCGGTTCTGTGCAAATGCCATTGTCGGTGCATCCGCATTCACATTCCGGTACACATTCACCATTCTCACAGTCTGTTCCGGGCGGGCATACACAATCTGGTTCTGTGCAAGTGTCGGTGCATCCGCATTCACATTCCGGTACGCACTCGCCGTTTTCACAGTCTGTTCCCAGCGGGCATTCACAATCCGGTTCTGTGCAAGTGCCGCCGTTATATGGTGGCAACGTCCACGTCAGAATGATATCACCATCCGGAACTTTATCTCTTGTTCTAATCCAGTAGTCAGGGCAATAACATTCAATGACATAAAAGTCAAAATCGTTATCAATATCTGTAATCCAAACAGTCAGCTGTGTATTATCGCTGTTCCATTCATGCGTCCAGCTCGCACCGCCTATAGAAACGTACGGTATCCCGCCGCGTTCATTAACCGCTATTGTGGGTGGACCAAGAGGTATACTGTCTGGATCAGTATTTAAGTCCACATTCCAACCACGGGGCACATTCGTTATAATCTCAATATCCTCAATAAGCCTGTCACCTGCAAAAGTGTTTTCTGTAAGAATGACAGTAATATCTCCGCTCGTGCCCGTTTGACCGTCATTGTTGGAGTTAAATATAGTAAAGTTCACCCAATATGGTGCTTGAACATCTACAGTTCGACCACCGCCAAACATAGTAGCCCTATTAAGGTTTATTGTGATGTTCCTTACTCCGTAATATTCAAACACTGCGATTAGAGTTATGTCTTCTGTTACAACATCGGTATTAAAATCCCAATATATAGTGGGGTCGCTTTGCAATGCCCAACCCATGAAAGTGTAAACATCAGTCGGCTGACGAATCAGGTCGCCTACAGATTCCACCAAGTTACCACTCCGTACGCGCTGCCCAACGATATAGGTATCGCCGCCAGGGTTTGTCACCCCACCGTTCAAGACAAACAATACGTCGAAGAAGTTGACCGCATGAGAACAGTCACAATCTGGTCTACAGCCGCCCTCTTCGCATTCTTCTCCTTCTTCACATGTGCAGTCTGTCTCTTCGCATCCCCCGTCAGGTCCTGGAGGCGTGACCGCATGAGAACAGTCACAATCTGGTCCGCAGCCGCCCTCTTCGCATTCTTCTCCTTCTTCACATGTGCAGTCTGTCTCTTCGCACCCCTCGTCAGGTTCCGGAGGCGTGATAGTGGGAGGAGGAATCGGCCCTGCTTGAGGCGGTCCGAAATTATTTCTGCCCCAAGTTGCGATGTCATGGTTATTAAACGGATTGTTTATTGCATGTTCGTCAGCACCAACAGTATACGTCGCATTAGTAAAAGCTGGACTCCATGTCATATTTTCGCTGATGTTTGCAGACATGCTGCCATGGCGGTTAGTGCCACCAGTTCTATGCCGTTCCCATATCTGGTTGTCAACCCGTGTACCGGCTGTAGCGGTGTTCCCTGAAATAGTTGCGCCCGCACCGATAGTTACTCTCTGTAACGCATTCTCACGTACGCGCAACTGATGTGCGGTAGCCGCTGGGGTAGTGAATGTTCCGGTGCTCGTGACAGTGTTTCTATAAGCACCCCATTCAATCATATTCGTAGGCCATTCACTCAAGGCTGCCACAACCCAGAATACACCACCGCCGTTTAATGCAGTGTTATTAACAATGCTGCCGCCGTGCATGTTAAACCTTGGCGCTCTGTTCACGCTGCCGCTCTCTTCAAGTACGCCGGAATTGTACAGCATTACACCGCCGCCACCTCGCATCGGGTGTCCGGGCGTAGCCGAGGCAGTGCTGACATACTGGGAGCGTGCTGTGTTTCCAGTAATTATGCCGTCATGCATATCAAACCGTGCGGCTTCCGTCACGTACACGCCGCCGCCGGAGTCGGATATGTTGTCAGATATAGTGCCATCGTGCATAACAAAATGCGCATCTCTGGTAATGCCCACGCCGCCACCGCCAACGTAGCGGTGCATCTTGGAGTTCATGATGCCGTGTGTACCAAGGATATCATTATTGCTGATTGTACCGTTGTGCATTATAAAGCGGGCACGGTTAGTAAGATTATCGGAGCGACCTTGAGTACCTGCGCTCCAAATACCATAAAGAGCCACGCCGCCGCCTCGTACACCAAGCTCACCGTTACCACGAGCGGTGTTGCCGTCAATAAGACCGTTGTGCATGGTGAACTGCGTAACACCGCTATCTCCACCTTGAACCATTACGCCACCGCCACCGTGGAAAAGTCCTTGAGCGTTGTCAACACGGTTTTGAGTAATGGCACCATCGTGCATTATAAAGCTTGCACTACCGGCAAGGAAAATGCCGCCACCGGCGTTTCGAGCTGTGTTTCCAGTGATTATGCCGTTTCTCATTTCAAAAACAGCCTGATTACGTACACGCACACCACCGCCACCGGCATTAAGATCAAGACCAGCATTGATAGTTGATGCATTATTACTGATACTACCACTATGCATCGTAAAAGTGGTGTTGTTACCTTCAACCTCTACTCCACCGCCTGCGCCAGATCTGTTGTTTGTAATAACTGCGAGGCTATTATCGGTCTGCTCTACTTGACCCATAATCAACGTGGCACCATTAAGTGCGCGCACAGCACTGTCACCGTGAGTTATGTCACGAACAGTACCTTGTCTAAGTTCAAACTGAGCGTTTGCTCCGTTAACAGCTATGCCTCCGCCATTAGTTGTACCTCTTCCAACCACATGCAGCAGTGGGTCGTCGATTATCAGCGTTGAACCGCCACGCACATGGAAGTGTCTGCCGGTTACACCAGTAGTCAAGCTTCTCTGTTGGCCGTCCGTAATAAGACGCACATGTCTCGTATGGGCAACACCAGGCCGAAATACGCTGTTTACGTTGTCTTCCGTAAAATTTGCAGGTATATCAAAACTTGCACCTATGATTATTCGCGTCGGATTATTTCGTGTGCCGGTCGCATTATGTATTGCTGTTCTAAGGGCTGCCGCAGTCATTACTGGGTCGGCACTGTCAACCCCAACGATAAACTCCCTTATCCCAATAAACTCTTCGTTGGAGTAAGGGTGGAAGGCACGGTACATAACCTCAAAAGCTTCACCGTTCTCCATCGCAAAAATAGCCGCTAGATCAAAAGAGCCGTCTTCTAAAAGAATGCCGCCGTGGTCAACTACCTCAATCGCTAACGGTTCATTATTTTCATCAAAGGCAAAGACGCCTTCCAATAAAAACGACATAGGATTCGGTACGTTGATTTCCAAATACTCTAAATCGTCCAACCGTACGGATTCCTCGTCAAACTCAAATGTAACACCAGTTCGTTGGGGGACGAACTGGAATAAGCTAAGCTGCGTTGCCTCGCGGCCTGTTACGCTGCCTTCTGAGGGGAGGAGGTTGCCACGAACATCAAGCCACCACAACACAGTATTATTTGATACATCAAGGGTGGTTAGGTTGTTGTTGTTGACCGCAAGCTGTGTCAATGCAGTAAAATGTTCAATACCGCTAAGGTCAGAAATGTTTCTGTCTGACAAATCTAGCATAGAAACATTTGCTGCTATACCCGCATCAAGCTGACCACCCGAAAAGAGGTTGTCGGGAAGCGGCGGCAAGTGATTTTGAAGTGCCGCAACAAAATAAGCATCCGGAATAGTAACTAGGTTACGCAGGGCAATCTCCTGTTCTACTTCCGGGCTTGCTTCGTGATTCATACTATGACCGGGTTCATCATTGATGTTTTCAGACTCATGCTCCGCAACACCCGGCGTTGCAACAGACAAGGTAAGTATCAACGCCATCAACATTGCTAATAGTCTTTTTCTCATTTTTTTTGTTTTCATGGGTCATCATGTCCTTTCTTTATTAATTGAGTTTGTTTTCATGGGCTATCATATCCTTTCTTTTTAATTGTGGGAAAGTATTATATGTACCTTTGCGACGGCATAAATAATAACTACAAAAGATGCATATTCTCTCATAAAAACCTCTCAAATACAGGCCAGTATAACTGTCGAAATACGCTAATAAAATTTTCTTTTCAACAAATTATATACCTATAAAGTATAGCATATTTTCGACATCGATGAGCGTTGACAATAGTGACATTATTGGTGACTCAGTAGGTGAAATGATGGTATGGGTACAATGTGATATCCCGGATTTTTAAGCAAAAATTTAACCCCCTCGACACGAGGGGGTTTTGTAAGTTTATATTTTACTAGTCGTTATAACGAGTTGTATCTACGATTGTCACTGTGGTTGTGCGGATATTTATTACTGCAATAATTCTATGCCCTATCTGCAATAAGCATATCGCAGATTTCATAATCTAAGAAACCAAGCGCAACAAGCCTCCTGTAGGAGTTCATACTGATTCTTAATACGTCATCCTCGTTGGTACGTATCTCAATAAATAACACGGTCTTCATCCTCATCCCTGGCAAGCACGTCCAATGAATCGGTCGTGCTTGCCGTTTGGTTAGCAGTGGGGTTTGTATTTTGATTCGTATTCAGCACAGAGCCAATGTTTATTATCTCAATGACCCTTGTATCGCCGTCCCATTCTACTATTGCACCGAAAAATTCAGATACAAAGCGCAAAGGAACCATTGTACGATCACCTATTAGCTGTGCAGGTACATCCATGCCAAGTGCCGCAAGCTGTGGGCTTGTTTCGCCTATACCGAAAGATAATGTCTGTCCGTCAACTGTTATATGGACATTCATCGGCCCTGTAGCCGTGGCGCTTGTCCAGTCAACTTCTGCGCCTAATGCTTCCGCTATAAAGCGGATAGGTACTAGGGTTTGGTCATTTTGGATCATAGGCAGTACGTCCATTGTTTTGTTTGGTGCGTTTTGTGCAAGGTCTATTATTACATAAGAATCCAACGGCATTACAAGCCTTCTAAGATTTTCAACATAGGCAATTGTAAATGTGCCCGGACTATAAGCCCTTACAGAGAAAATCATATCCTCGCTTGATTTTATGCTGCCGCCTAATAGCCTGTCACCTTGAAATGCGGTTATTCTGTAATAGTTTTGATCACTTGGTGCAGCGCATAACAAATCTGCAAATATTGTGAAGTATGAGTTGGGTATTTGAAGTATGCGGGGCATTTCGGTGGTTAGCAGGCGGTTTAATTCTTCGTTGTCTATCGTGAAAGATATAGCCGCTGTTACATAGCCGCCAGGTCTGTTTGCGGCAGAGGTTTCTATTATGATTTCAAGATATTCGGCATAGTCACCTAAAAGTTCCTGCCATTCGGCTGTCAGTGCATCGCTTGGCACTACCCATACACGAGGGAGCGGGCAGTCTTCTGTTCCGCCTGTTGTTGGGGCTGGGGCACGGGTTATAAAACCGCCGCCGCCAGGACCGGGACCGGGACCTCCGATTGCTGTTGTCACAACCATAGCAGGGGTACTGTTGGCTCTGGCTACGGTATTGTTTGTTGCATCTAAATATGTATTTGTTACGACAACGTAATAATACATAGCACCTACTACGCTTGTCGGCGGATTAAAGCTAGGGTTTGTCGCCCCCGGTATCGCTATAGAGCCTGCACCATCAAGAGGGCTGCTGTACCATTGGTAGGTGAGCGTACCGCCGTCTGTTACAGATGCCACAACTGTTAGTTCTGCGGTTACGTTTTGCTGAACAGTTACGTTTTGCGGTTGTGTTGTTATATTTGGAATTTGGGCATTTGTAGGGGGATTTAACGTAACCGAAGCCGTAGCACTTACAGCCGTAGCTATAGTATTACCGGTTGCGGCGGCATTCGTATTCGTTATGACAACGTAATAATACACAGTGCCTATTGCATCTGTCGGCGGGACAAAGCTGAAACTTGTTGCTCCCGGAATCACAGTGCCGCCTGTATTATTGTTTACGGTGTTGCTGTACCATTGGTAGGTGAGTGCACCGCCGTCTGTTATCCTTGCCTCAACCCTTAGGGTAACTGCGTCGTCAACGGTGGCTATTTTACTAAGCGGCTGTTGGATAACTGCCGGAGTTTGAGCATCTATCGGCGGGTCTACTGTAATGGTAATGTTGCGCGTAACGACTGCCCCGCCGTTTGCCTGTGAATTATCCACGCTTAATACAGCCGTATAAACCCCGGCAGGAAGCCCCGTCGCAATGTTCAGCGTGCTGGCGGCTTGATTCCATGTTATGCGTCCGCCGTGATCCGGCGAAGCGGTCATTGTAACTGTTGGCGGGAACAATAACGGCAATGGGTATGTTATGGTGAACGGTACGGATTGGTAAGCTGTCGCATAGCCCTCCATTAAGTATACGCTGGCTACACCGCCGGCTATTGTTGGGGGTGTTATTGACCGTTGTGGGTTGAAAATAAAATTTGTTCCCGTTACCGGATTGTTAACTACGCCGGATAACCCGGGAATGTAGTTGTTGCTAACATCAAGCTGTGTAAGAGCAGTATTATTAGTCAAGCTAATGCTGGTTAGGTTGTTGCCGGCGACATCAAGCTCCTCCAACGCAGTATTATTAGATACATTAATAACGCTTAGATTGTTGCCGTGGACATTAAGCTCTTCCAACGCAGTATTGGCAGTCACATTAATTGTGTCTAAGTTGTTGTTTTGGAGGCGAAGTGTCACTAATGCAGTGTTGCTAGACACATTAATGGAATTTAGGTTATTGGTGTGGACAGAAAGAAACGTCAACGCAGTATTGTTAGACACATTAATGGAAGATATATTATTGTTGCGAAGCCAAAGAGATCTTAGCGCAGTATTGGCATTCACATTAATGGAAGATAGGTTGTTGTCGCGGACAGAAAGAGACTCCAAAGCAAGATTATTAGATACATTAATGCTGCTTAAGTTGTTTTCGAAAACATAAAGTTCCCGCAAAGCAAGATTATTAGATACATCAATGCTGTTTAGGTTATTTCCATGAGCCCAAACACCCGTTAACGCAGTATTAGTAGTCAAATTAAGGGTGGTTAGGTTGTTGTCGCGGACATCAAGAATCCTCAACGCAGTATTTGCAGTCAAATTAATGGTAGAAAGGTTGTTATCAAGTAAAAAAAGCTCCTCTAGCGCAGTATTTGCAGTCAAATTAATAGTGGTCAGGTTGTTGTATTCGAGCTGAAGAACTCTTAAGCCTGTAAAATATTGAATGCCCTCAACACTTGTAAGGCCGTTATATCGCAAGTCTAGTGCTTCAAGAGACGCCGCTACAGCAAGATTAACATGGTTAGCCCCGAAAAAGAGATCACTAGGAAGAGGCGGAGTATGGCTTTGAAGTGCCGTAAAGAGACTAGCATTAATGGGAGCAGTGACATGCGGCGAAATCTCCACTAATGTGGGTAGTGTTGCGGGCAGCAACTCATTCTCCTCCGTTAGGTAATCGGGTGCGGTTGGTTTTGATGCGCCGGGCTTTGGTTCGCCGTCTTCACCGTTGTCATGCCCATCGTCATAAGATGGTTCATCGCTGCTATAAGGCGGATTGTAGTCTGTAGTAAACCCGGGTTCATCATTGCCTTTTTCATGCGCATAGGACACAAAGCCCGGCGTAGCAACAGACAAGGTAAGTATCAACGCCATCAACATTGCTAATAGCCTTTTGCTCATTTTTGTTTTCATGGGTCATCATTCCCTTTCTTTTTGACTTGTCTTTAACTTTTCTTTATGCACTGCAACACAATCTCTGCCCCTTTGTGAATCCATAAAATAATTTCTCTCATGGAAACCTCTCCAATACAGGCTAGCATAAATGACAAAATACGCTAATAGAGTTTTCTTTTCTACAAATTATATACTTATAAAGTATAGCATATTTTCGACATCGCTGAGCGTTGACAATAGTGACATTATTGGTGACTCAGTAAGTGAAACGATGGTATGGGTACAATGTGATATCCCGGATTTTAAAGCAAAAATTTAACCCCCTCGACACGAGGGGGTTTTGTAAACTTATATTTTGCTATAATTGATTCGCATTAATAGAGCAGCAAGGCGTTTTTTCGTTCATCATTCCAGTTACAGTCATCGCTGTTACGGCAAAAATAACAAGCTCTTGACAGCTTATCTGCTCGAAAAATCAGATGAGAGAATGCGTTATCCTCTTTCGAGTTTTTTACGCTGTCTCGATGATTTAAAATTGCATCACAAATTACAGAAATTTCTTCATCCGAAAAGTCACAGCTGCGCAAAATATTTTTAGAGGGTAAAATGGCAGATTCGTTATGTGGAATGCCTTCAAGATGCTGCTGCCATTTAGTTATATCATGGAGAAGTGCGGCAGCGTAGATTACTTCTTTTGAAAACCCAAGCTCATCTTCTATATTTATAATACATGCAATCCTCGCCACATCCATAGAATGGGCAATATCATGCTTGCAAAAACGTCTTTGGGATTCGCTGTGTTCGTTTTTGATCATGTTTTGTTTAAAAAGCGGATGAGAAAGTATTGAGTTTACTTTTTGCATGAAAGCTTCTCCTCAAATTAATAGACCTGTTTGCTCCTGTGAAATGATGTTAGAGGCGACACATCCTAATACTTCCTATTGCTTTTTCAGTAAGCTCAAAGCTTCTGACCGAAGCGTAGGGTTATCTTTGAGCTTTCCTCGTAATGCCGTCGTAATCGTTTTAGAGCCATTTTTCTTAACCCCTCTCATAGACATGCACATATGTTCCGCCTCAATCAAAACGGCAACCCCTTCAGCATTTGCTTCTTTTTCAATCAAGTCAGCAATTTGGCTGCACATTTTTTCCTGAAGTTGAGGTCTTCTTGCATACAATTCGACAATTCTTGCTAATTTGCTTAACCCAAGCAAGTATCCCGGGGAGGGAATGTAGCAAATATGTGCCGTTCCATAAAAAGGAAGAAGATGATGCTCACACATTGAATGGAATTCAATGTCCCTTACAACAACCATTTCCTCATGAAAATCCTCGTCAAAATACTTCAAAACATCTTTAGGATCAGTGTAAAGACCGCTAAAGATTTCTTCATACATTGCCGCAACCCGTTTTGGTGTTTCCTTTAAACCTTCCCGGCAGGGGTCGTCTCCGATTGCGTAAAGCAATTCTCTTATAGCATTTTCAATTCTAGCTTTGTCAATCATTTGTATGCCTCTTAATTTGTAGAATATATATCGGCTATATATTACCATAGGATTTTGTCAGTGGCAAGGCGATGTTAGATGTTTTTTACAGGTTTTTTGCATAAAATGATTCGGTTTGAGCTTTTTAGATGGTTTTTCAACCATAAGGTAAAAATTAGCAGAAATATTATTTTTGATATATATTTGTGTTATAATTGTAACTATTCTCTAACCTGTTTTCGACAGATTTTCGCTCGTTTTGTTTTTTAATTGAATATTTTTCGCATTTTCGTCGATTTGTATTTTATTGACTGTCGAAAAAATGCCGAATATATGTCTACAAAAAAAATGACTAAATTTAGGAAATACTGTTGCAAACTAGCAAAAAATATGATTTAATGATTATACATAAAGGTGAGCCGTTGCTAGATTTCATATACGCTCAAAATATAAAAATTTGAGAAGGAGAGTTTACTATGAAAAAAGCAAAACGAACAATTAGCGGAGTTCTAGCTTTTTGCATGCTGTTAACACTTTTACACAGTGTTGCATTTGCGACTCCACAAGTCGGCAATGATGTAATTACGGTTGAAGTAGTGGAAACATATGGTTGGTGGGGTCCGTTCCAAACCGAGGGTGCATACGTACAACTGTTTAGCAATGGGCAACTGGTAACATCAGCATTTACAGATAGCTACGGTTTGGTTGAATTTGACCTTGTTCCTGACTATTCTATAGTGGTTACTTTAACATGTGGTCGTTATTATGACCGTGTGGAAAAATGCTATTTCAAAGGCAGCTTCTTTTTCCACTTTTTCATTCCTCATGTTGTAATATAGAACTTTTGTAATATGTCTTTGTTTAATATTAATTATGACCACCGACTTAGTCGGTGGTTTTTTTGTGCGGCCATTGTATTGCAAGGGTAGTAAAACAATCAAAAGAGCCGATGCTTTTATACTCATATCCTCTCAAAACAGTAACAAAAACTTGTCTTTTTTCCGCTATACGTCTCAGTACTTTTGCTACGCAAAAGCCGCCTTTGGCGACCGCCCTTCTTGGCGGTACATATCAAAAGAACCTTACCGTACCT
>Ga0131853_10000919_pt1 | contig 53272 bp, 52 predicted proteins | sample TergutLab28metaG_FD_92764 | JGI IMG/M metagenome (GOLD analysis project Ga0131853, IMG submission 92764) | Labiotermes labralis P1 segment gut microbial communities from Petit-Saut dam, French Guiana - Lab288 P1 (version 2) (version 2) | ecosystem: Host-associated > Arthropoda: Insects >...
AGTTAGTTGGTGTCTATGGCGGTGAGGGTCCACCTGTTCCCATTCCGAACACAGTAGTTAAGCTCACTTGCGCTGACAATACTTGGCTGGAGACGGCCCGGAAAGATAAGTCGACGCCAACACTGAAAAAACACAAGCATGAGAGTGCTTGTGTTTTTTCATAGGCAGATATTTGACAAAAATCGACAATTCGCCTATACTGATGATACATTTATAAAGGGGGATTATGCATGTTTTGTAAGCATTGCGGGGCAGAACTAGGAGAGGATGTGCCTTTTTGCAGCCAGTGCGGTAAATCGCTTCGGGTTCCGAATAAATCCATTCATTGGGTGCCTATGATCTTGTCCACAGTTGTCTTTTTCATCTTTTTCGGGATATTAGGCGGAGACTATGCGCTTAGAGAAGTCAATATCTTTGACCATCTGGCTCTATTCACATCTGCTGCTGCGATCATCTTATCTATTGCGCTGATTCCGAAGGAGCGGATGGCGTTGCGTGTGGTATCGATTTGTGTGTCTGGTTTTTCGGCAATCAGTGCGCTTGGCTGGGTTGCGGCGTATGGGTTTTAAATAGACATTTGTGATACTCATAAAAAACACAAGCGTGAGAGCGTTTGTGTTTTTTTATGTACGGGGTATATGGTGTATACAAGCTGGTGTTTTGGTTTCTCGCTTCTTCAATTTTGGATATACGCAGTGCCCATAATGAATGGGATGATAAGATTTCCCACGCTTAATATAATGCAGTCGAAAGTGTTTACATGTTTAGCAGGTTTCGATCTGTTTCATAATCCTTTTCCAACTTTGAGCACCGTATGGTGCATTTTGGAAAAATGATACACCATACGGTGTACACTGTCAATATAATTTTTTGCTTCAAAGAAGGAGATATTGACAGATGTACAAGAAAATTAGGGACTTACGAGAAGATATGGATCTAACGCAAAAGCAAGTTGCTGAAGCGCTTCATATGCACAAGACAACATATAGAAGATATGAGACAGGCGAACGAGAGTTGCCGCTTAATGTTGCAATATTACTTGCCAAACAATATGGGGTAAGTTTGGATTATCTTGCGGGATTAACAGAAGATAACTAGCTTGTGTTGTCTCTCTTTTGCCTTATCCGGGGAATCATGATATAATAAACCAATCATACTTCATAGGAGTGTATTAGTTTGTTAAGCAGTATAGTCATACTGGTCGTGTTGACCTTGATTAGCGGTGTCTTGTCGTCTTCAGAGATTGCCCTCAGTTCAGCCAATCGTAATCGAGTAAAAATGCAGGCGGAGGCGGGGGATAAGAAGGCGGAACGTCTGCTCAAGGTGATGGACGAGCCAAGTAGTTTTTTTGCAACAACCCAGCTTTATATCACATTCATTGCTTTTTTCGCAGGCGCCTTTGCGGCAAGTTCTTTTAGTGAACCTCTCGTAGCATGGATGCTACGCGTGGGGCTTCCAATTTCCCAAGCAACGGCGGAGCCTATAGCTTTTGTTGTGGTCACAGCGCTACTTACTTATTTCTCACTCATCCTTGGCGAGTTGGTTCCAAAGCGAATTGCCATGCAATATGCAATCCCATTTGCAAGCCGGGCGGTATATCTACTCCGCGTGCTATCCATCATTGCTCTGCCGGTGGTGAAACTACTTTCTGTATCAGCGAAGCTGATTTTGCGCCTGATTGGATTGAAAGAGAATACGCCGGAAGAGAATGTCACCAAGGAAGACATCAGTCTCATGGTGGAATCCGGCAGTGAGCAGGGGCATATTGCAGAAGCCGAGCAGGGGATGATCGAAAACATCTTCGCCTTTGATACACTGACTGCGGCTGAGATCTGTACCCATCGCTTGGATGTAACAGCCCTCCCCATAGACGCAGATTTTCGCGCAGTGATTGAGTGTTTCACGCACGAGGAATACACCCGTGTGCCGGTCTATGAAGAGAATTTGGATAACATCCGCGGCATTCTCCTCTCCAAAGATATGATGCACTATATGGCAAATCATCCGGACGGGTCAAATTTTGATCTGCAAGTCATGCTCCGAGAGCCCTATTTTATCCCCTCCTCCAAGAAAACAGGAGAACTCTTTCAAGAGATGCGCCATGAGCGTGCAAATATCGCGATTGTAATCGACGAATACGGCGGCACCATGGGGATTGTCACCATGGAAGACCTAGTGGAAGAAATCGTCGGCAGCATCCAAGACGAGTACGATATAGACGAGTTGCCGGATATTGTTCCGATTGACGAAAACACCTTTGAAATCCAAGGCTCTGCATATCTGGAGGATGTCCAAGATTTCTTTGAGGTAGAACTGCCTGTTGATGAGTATGAAACCTTGAGCGGATTCCTAATGGGCGAGCTGGGCTATATCCCAAATGAGGACGAAAAGCCGGAAGTGTGCTATGAGGGACTACGGTTCCAGATTGAAGACATACAGGAAAAGCGCGTAGTCACAGTGCGTGTGACGCGGGTACCTATAGAGGAAGATGTGCCTCCGGAAGAAACAGAAGAGTAGAAAAAAGTCCTCCTTGGATGTGAGATCCGAGGAGGCTTTTCTAGTTTGGTTTATATCTTGATACATAGCAGGGGGCAAAGGCGTGGTAAAACCACTCCTTGCGCCATTATTTGCTTAAGTACGTTCACCGCTCATAAGTTCTGTCAATTCTCCAATGCGTTCCAAAGGGAAGGGCGGGTTTCCGAGTGGTTTCAAGGCAAGGGACATCAGCTTCAATGGGCTATCATCGGCGGCGCTGCGGTTGGAGCTTAAATGCCCGCAGATCCTACAGCGGTGGATAATCGCCCACTCGCCGCCTTTTCTGACCCAAACGCCTATAGCCTCCATCGCGCCGCCGCAATCCGCTTCCCGGTCGCCCGGGTCGATGTCTAGGTGCTGGCTGGAAAGACAATAGGGGCAATGGTTTCTGTGGTCACTCCCAGCACCGTGGGGAACGACCAAACGGTCGCAGACCTTGCAGGTGAAACTGTCGTTGCAAGGATTATGGCGATAATAGTTCTTCATATATTTTTTTCTTTTATTTTCTCTGTTCAAGTATTTTTCCTCCTGAAAGTTATCGCAATCTCAACTTTCCGGGAGATTTTTCGCTATTTAGCGTACGCAAACCTCCCGGCTTGATACACTCTCTGACATACTTCTATTCATAAAATAACACTCCCTTCCATTTTATCTATCTTGACTTCTTTATTAGATGCCTTCTAAGTTGTTTCACTTTGTTCTTCCCGCCAAATTGATTGATTTTCTCATGTTCAATCTGGCGGGCGTTTAGACCGTCATAGGACACTTCGCGCTGTAGTTTTTGATAGCTTTCAAAGCGTTCTTCTGATAACGCTCCGCTTTCGATCGCTTTTCTCACAACGCAACCTACCTCTGCTGAGTGGGAGCAATCGCTAAACTTGCAGCCAAGGGCCAGCTCTGCCACATCCTCAAAGGTCTTTGAGAGGTTCCCAGTGTGTATTTGTAGCTCGCGCATACCGGGCGTATCAATGACGACACCACCGTTTGGCAGAAGAAGTAGCTGTCTGTGTGTTGTGGTGTGCCGACCTTTATCGTCATCCTCACGGACTGATTTTGTCGCCAGCACATCTCGCCCCATAAGGCAATTGATGAGCGTAGACTTCCCAACGCCTGATGAGCCGATAAACGCAATCGTTTTTCCCGGTTCGATGTAGGCACGGATCGCCTCGTATCCGTCCTCACTGACTGACGAGCAGACAAGTACATCTACCCCCATGCTTACGGTGGCGATTTCGTCTAATTTTTGCGGCAAGTCATCGCACAAATCAGATTTTGTCAGAACAATAACCGGGGTCGCCATGCTGTCCCACGCAATTGTCAAGTACCGCTCGATTCTTCGCAAATTAAAGTCGGCACCCAGAGACATACAGATAAAGATCGTGTCAATGTTTGTGGCTATCATCTGTCCGGCAGTCTTAATGCTTGTCGCCCCGCGACCGGCACCTGCCGCCCCCCGCGCCAGCGCACTTTTCCGCCGCAGAATGTGATGGATAACCGCCTTGCCGGACTGTTTGTCCGTCCGATCAATCATCACCCAATCCCCAACCGCTGGAAAGCTGGTGGGGTCGTCTGCGTGATAGGCAAATTTCCCGGAGACGCGTGCACTGAGTTCTCCGGCTTCGCAGATCACCGTATACAGCTCACGGTGTTGTGCGGTAACTCTTGCGATGAATAAGTCATCATACAAAGTCGCTTCTTGTTTCAAGCGTCCACTTAATCCATATTCTTGCAAATTGATATGCAATGTTTTCACTCCTTTTTCGTAAAATAAGCGTGTACCAAATGAGCTTTAGACAACAAAAAAGCGCAGTTACCCACTGCGCTACAAAACAAACAAAAGAATGTGTTAAAGGAACACTTCTCTGATCGTCATATAAGGCATTTGGATACACAAAATAAGCAGGAAAAATCCCGCTACTGCGATGCAAATAGTTACCTTATTGACGAACACTCACCAGTCATTCCACACTTTCTATTACTAGATTCCTCTTATAATAACATCAAATTGCCGCCTTGTCAATTCTGGATATTTCCCACGATTTAGTAACTTGAGGAACTACCGCAATCTCCGCTAAAACAAGGACAATTGCTCAATCCCATACCCTCGCTTATAATCTTGCACAATCTGTGGCATCCGATACCGAAGTCCCAGCTTATGACAGGCCTCTGCAAACACAGCATAGAGCTGTTTGGCCTTCGGGCTGGTACAGTTATAGCGATCACCATATCGTTTGATGTATTTCTCCTTCACCCCCGGGAAGGATTGATCTAATTTGTGATAATAATGCTCTCGCTGTCCGCTGCGGAGTGTCACACCCAAGGAGGGAAACACAAATCGAGCGCCGCTCTCTTTTGCTAGGCGGACAATTTCCAAGATATTTTCCTCCGTATCCGTCAAAAAGGGAAGCGTAGGCATGAGAAGAATCCCGCAGTATAATCCGGCATCTGAAAGTCTGCGCACAGCCTCAAAACGCTCTGAACTAGACGCAACGTGAGGCTCAATCAACTTGCTCAAACGATCATCCGCCGTTATAATGCTTAGTTTGATGAGTACTGGCGCATTTTTCTGAATATCAGAGAGAATATCAATATCCCGTGTAACAAGGGAACTCTTTGTTGTGACCCCAAGGCCAAAGCCATAGGCATGGATCAGCTCCAGAGCGTGACGTGTAAGTTTCAACTCTTCCTCAAAAGGATTATATGGATCAGACATAGCCCCGGTTCCGACAACGCCTGTCTGTACTTTCCGTGCCAGATCATCCCGAATAATCCGCAGTGCGTCCGCTTTTGCCCGCACCTGATCAAAGGCTTCAATGCGATAGCAATCGCTGCGGCTATCGCAGTAAATGCAGCCATGACAACAGCCTCTGTAAATATTCATGGTATAATCCACACCAAACCAAGCGCTGGTCTTGTTTTTAGTTACGATTGTCTTTGCCGGTATATATTCCATAGTCCTAGTATAACATAGGAAACAGCTTGAAAACAGACCAAATTTCAGTTATACTGATACCTAATATTAAAAGGGGAAGTGTACCCATTTCCACATATTCCAAGTTTGGGAGGCGGTCAAAGTGGCAGAGATCAGCAGATCCGTAGTCAAACTAGATCATGCTCCAAAAGTACGCGGCGAGGCAGTCTATCTGGCAGATCGTCCCATGGAGGGTGTGCTCTATGGCAAAACCCTCCGTTCAGATCGGGCGCGGGCGCGCATTTTGGAGATGAAGCTACCAGAATTGCCTGATGGCTATGTGGTAGCGGACTGGCGGGACATTCCGGCTGGGGGGCAAAATGGTGTCCTCATCATCGGCGATGACACCCCTGTGTTCGCCGCAGAAACGGTGGAATTTATCGGTGACCCCATTGCCATGGTAGCAGGGCCGGATGCCTGTGAAGTGGAGCGCATTCTCAGTGAAATTGAAATCAGCTATGAAGATCTAGAGCCGGTGCTTGATCCGGAAGAGTCCGAGACGATTTTTTACACCTTTGGTCACGAAAAAGGGAACCTGGATCAGGCCTTTGCCGAAGCGGATCAGATCTATGCAGAAACCTTCCGCACAGGCTATCAGGAACATGGATACTTAGAAACCCAAGGCATGACTGCGATCCCGGAAGCGGATGGCATAACGCTCCACGGATCCCTGCAATGTCCCTATTACGTCCACAAAGCCGCAGTAAAGGCATTGGGGCTAGGGCGAGGTCAAGTGAAAGTGATCCAAGACGTCACAGGAGGCGGCTTTGGCGGGAAAGAGGATTATCCTTCTATCTTGGCCTGTCAAGTGGCAGTGACCGCGCTGAAAGCGGGAAAACCGGTCCGCGCGATCTATGACCGCCGGGAAGATATGGAGACAACAAGCAAGCGCCATCCCACTGTGAGTAAGTACCGGGCCGCTGTGAAAGACGGCAAGGTGACGGCAATGGACATAGATGTGGTCTATAACGCAGGCGCCTATACCACAATTTCCATGGTCGTCCTCCAGCGCGGGGTGATTTGCGCCAATGGGGTATATAACATTCCAAATCTCCGAGTAAAAGGCCGTTCGGTGAAGACAAACACCGTGCCAAACGGCGCCTTCCGCGGCTTTGGCGCACCCCAAACCTTTTTCTCAGCCGAGATGTTCATGGCGCACATCGCAAGAGACTTGGGTGTAGAGCCCACCGTGTTCAAAGCGGCGCATTTTTCCAAGATGGGAGACCCCACCTCAACGGAGGGTAAATACCATTTCCCGGTACCCCTTCCTGAGATGAGTCGGAAACTGATGGAGGTATCCGGCTATCTAGAGAAACGTAGGGCTTACAAAAAGCAAGCCCCCGGTCGTTATCAGCGCGGGATTGGAATCTCCTACAGCTTCCACGGCGCAGGTTTTACCGGTACAGGGGAGCGTGACATCATCAAAGCCCGAGCCGCCGTACAGAAGTATCCAGACGGCAGGGTAGAACTTCTCACAGCCGGCACGGAGATAGGACAGGGACTTTTTACCACATTTGCGAAGATTGTAGCGAAAGAGCTGGATTGCCCTCTTGACCAGATCATTGTAAACCTTCCTGACACCAGCCGCGTACCCGATTCAGGCCCCACAGTAGCTTCACGCAGTATTATGGTAGTGGGAGAACTCCTGCGAAAAGCGGCAATGAAGCTCCGTGTAGAATGGATCGAAGACGTAGAACAGCGATTTGAAGAACACTTCGAACAACCTGAATGGCAAATTCTCTTCGATCCGCAGAAGTTTAAAGGTGACGCCTACCCGACTTATTCCTGGGGTGCCCATTGTATCGAGATCGAGATTGACACCTATACAGGGGAACACAAAGTCCTCGGTGCGTGGGGCTGTTATGATGTAGGCACACCCATTGACATGACGGTCATCATCGGACAGATGGAAGGCGGCTTCATGCAAGGTGTGGGCTATTCTCACATGGAGCAGATGAACTACGACAAGCGGGGCAGAATCCGCAGTGTGAGCTATTCAGACTATACCATGCCCACAGCGGCAGATGTACCGAATTTGAACATCCTAATCCACGTAGAAGAGTATCCAGATGGCCCCTTCGGCGCAAAAGGGGCAGGAGAACTCCCCGTGGTCGGCGTACCGGGCGCTTACGTGAACGCAGTAGAGCAAGCAATCGGACAAAACATAAACCACATCCCAGTCAGCATGGAAGACACACTAGAAGCGTGGGAGGAGGGCAAGCGGACATGAGTATCCCATTCACCCTAAACGGCATAGCCCAAACATATGAAGGCAGCGCAACAGACCGGCTGCTAGATGTTCTGCGCGGAGACCTCGGCTGTCCCGGTGTCAAATCCGGCTGCAATGAGGGAGAGTGCGGCGCATGCAGCGTGATTTTAGACGACACCCTCGTAAACGCCTGTATGGTAGCCATGGGGCGGGTGTATGACGCAGAGATTGTGACAATTGAAGGCTTCCGCGAGACAGAGCAGTTTGCAGCCTTGGATCAGGCTTTCGGTCAAACAGGAGCCGTCCAATGCGGCTTCTGCACACCCGGGATGATTCTGGCGGCAGAGTGTCTCTTGCGTAAAAATCCGAACCCAACAGATGCGGAGATCCGCGAAGGCCTCTCCGGTAACATATGCCGCTGTACGGGTTATAACGCCATCGTACGCGGGGTAGCCCAAGCAGCAGAGGAGGGGAGCGGGCTATGGTAAACGAATACGCACCTGAGACCTTGAGAGAGGCGCTGGAAATCAGACAGCGAGAACGAGTCACCCCCCATGGTGGCGGCACAGATCTGATGGTGGAGCATAGTCGTACTGGCACCTATCTCTTCCTCCACCGCATACCGGAACTCAAAGAGATCCAGACAGACGATACCCATCTACGGATTGGTGCTGCTTGCACATTCACCCAAGTTGAAGAACACCCACAAACACCGAAGATTTTAAAAGAAGCCATCAGCCGCATTGCAGCGCCTGCTATCCGTAACTTAGGGACAATGGGCGGAAATATCGGGAATGGCTCTGCTAAGGCAGACAGCGTACTTATCCTGTTCGCCCTAAACGCAGAACTCCGCATCCAGTCCGCAGACAGGGAGCGTGTGATTCCGATTCGGGACTTCTATAAAGGCAGAAAAGAGCTGGATCTGGCGGAGGACGAACTGATTGTTGAGATCCTGATTCCACGCAAAATTCCGACACAGTATACCTACCACAAAATCGGTGCCAGAGCGGCCCTTGCAATCTCACGCCTCAGCTTTGCCGGTCTTTGGACAGTTGAAGGGGGCGTCATCACTGCTTGCGCGACCGCATTCGGCGCAATTGAGCAGATTGTGGTACGAAAGCCGGAGATTGACCAGATTTTGATTGGCACTCAGTTGGTTGACATAAGTCAGACAGCGGAGCGATACCTCGAAGTCTATCAAGAAGCGCTAAATCCGATAGACGGACGCATATCAGCGGCCTATCGCAAGACAGTTTGCATGAATCTGCTAAGAGATTTTATTGAGCGGATCAAAAACACAGAGGGATAGAGGAGTTTGCAATGAAAACACTCATCTTAAACGGCTCGCCGAGGACAAAGGGAAGTACGGCACAGTGTATTGCGGAACTAAAGAAGCATCTAAAAGGCGAGATTGTGGAGATCCGCCCATTCTACGATGACATTGCCCCCTGCGACGACTGCCGTGCCTGTTGGAAGAAGCCAGCGTGTATCATCAAGGACGACATGGACAAGGTCTATGCAGATGATTATGACGTCTTGGTAGTCGCGTCTCCCTTGCACATGTCTTCTTTGCCGGGCCCTCTCGTGAATCTGGCAAGCCGCTTACAGGTGTATTATGCATCCAGAGAAAAGCTGCACGATCCCATCCCGCGCCGGAAAAAGCAGGGAGTTATGATCTTAGTAGGCGGCGGAGACGGCGAACCGGATGCGGCGATTGCCCAGGCAAAGACAATCTTCGGCCTCCTGTTGGCGAAGCTTCCGGGTGAGAATGTCGTGATGTCCATGCACACCGATCAGATAGAAGCACAGGATGACACGACTGCGATGGAGCGGATCAGAGAGATTGCGATGCGGCTCAATGAGGAATATGGGTAGTTTTCCTTTACTAGATGAATCTTAGATAATTTATATTTTGTGAAGGCGGGTTTGTATGTTGAGAAGGAAAATAAAATGGCTTGTTTTTATAATTGTTGGCTTATTTTTGTTGGGAGCCTGTTCAGCTAATGAGGGAAATCAGCCAGTGGAATCTGTGTCTTCTGATGTAGAGGAAGACACAGAGTACATAACAGAAGAAGCTGGGTTTCACTCACCAGAAGCGGCAGTGATTGCATACCTTGAAGGACTCAGAGATTCAGACTTAAGCCGTATGATTGAAGCTCTGCCAGATGATCTTCCAGTGGGAATTTACGATGAGGAAATAATAGAAAACTTTATTGCTCACCTCAATTGGCTATTTGAGCATTTTGGAAGCCCTTTGAATCCATCCGAATTTCAATCTCTTGAAATCCTTGGATTTATCCCACCAGAAGTCCTTGATGAGAGATACGCCTCGGAATTAAACAAAGAAAATTTGGCTAACCAAGCAGAGCGATTAGGTGTAGAGCAACTGCTAAGCCGTGTTGTTATATTTGAGCTTGGCGGAGAAAAATACATGCTGGTAATTGATGTTGCCGACTTTGGTGGCGAATGGCGTATTGCACAGTTTGGCGGAAACCTTAGCATGTTGTTATTTATTACGCCGCAGATGCAAGGAATTATACCGCCTGAATTTGTAGATGAATTTCTCGGGGAAGTCGATCTAGAGTCGGTGATGATCTTTCCCTGATTATCCTCACCAATAAGCATTTACTACGGTAAGAAGAAACAGAAACCACAATCCACCGGAGGTATCCAATGAACATCCCAGAACTATTCGGCTCCATGGTCTTTAACGAACCCACTATGCGGGAGTATCTCCCCAATGAGGCATACGAATCCCTCAAGCGAACAATCGCGGAAGGGCTGCCGCTAGACCGAAACTTGGCAAATGCAGTGGCAAACGGCATGAAAGAGTGGGCGCTCTCCAAAGGCGCCACCCACTACACCCATTGGTTCCATCCCATGACCGGCATCACAGCGGAGAAGCATGAAAGCTTCATCACGCCTACAGGTGACGGTCGCGTTATCATGGAATTCTCTGGCAAAGAACTCGTAAAAGGCGAGCCCGATGCCTCCAGTTTCCCCTCAGGCGGCCTCCGAGAGACTTTTGAAGCCAGAGGCTATACCGCATGGGACCCAAGCAGTTATGCCTTTGTGCGAGAGGGAAGACTCTACATACCAACAGCCTTCTGCTCCCACGGCGGAGAGTCTCTGGATAAAAAAACCCCCCTCCTCCGCAGCATGGAAACCCTAAACGCCTCCGTAAAGCGCATCCTCCGCCTATTCGGGCACGAGACAGCCCACGTAAGCACCACAGTCGGTGCCGAACAGGAATATTTCTTGGTAGATCGGAAGTATTACTACGAGCGCAAAGACCTAACCTATACCGGACGCACCCTCTTTGGAGCCCAACCGCCCAAAGGGCAGGAGCTGGACGACCATTACTACGGCTTCATCAAAACAAGAGTCTCCGCCTATATGAGAGACCTGAACGAAGAGCTTTGGAAGCTCGGCATACTTGCAAAAACAGAGCACAACGAAGCCGCCCCCGGACAACATGAGCTGGCTCCCATTTTCACCACCACAAATGTGGCGACAGATCACAATCAACTCATGATGGAGATCATGCGCAAGGTAGCAAAGCGCCACGATCTGGCCTGTTTGCTCCATGAAAAGCCTTTTGCAGGGATAAACGGGAGCGGGAAACATGTCAACTGGTCTATGTCTACCATAGATGGTGTGAACCTTCTGGAACCCGGTAAATCCCCCTCAGAGAATGCCCAGTTCTTGCTCTTCATCGCGGGCGTCATGAAGGCGGTGGATACCCACCAAGACCTGCTCCGGATCTCAGCGGCATCGGCAGGGAACGATCAACGTCTCGGCGGCAATGAGGCGCCCCCTGCCATCATGAGTATGTACATCGGAGAAGAGCTGGAGGCGATCCTAGACGCCGTCTATGCAAACAAGCAGTATGACCCAAAGGAACCCGGCGTCATGCGCATCGGAGCAGACGTTTTGCCCCACATCCCACGGGATGTCTCAGACAGAAACCGGACAAGCCCCTTCGCCTTCACTGGAAATAAATTCGAATTCCGCATGCCCGGATCCTCCGCCTCTGTAGCAGACCCGGTCACAGTTCTAAACACCATCGTCGCAGACGCCCTAGGCCAGTTTGCAGATGAGTTAGAGGGAAGTGAAGATTTCGAAAGCACCCTAAACGCCCTGATCCGGCGCACAATTGGGGAACACAAGCGCATCCTCTTCTCTGGCAACAGCTATGAGCAAGCATGGGTCAACGAAGCCGCCCGCCGAGGTCTCATGAATCTAGAAACCACAGCAGATGCCATTCCACATCTCGGCACACCAAAGAATATCGCCCTCTTTGAAAAACACGGCATATTTTCCAAGGCGGAACTCTATGCGAGACAAGAGATTTTGCTGGAAAACTACTGCAAAGTCCTACGGATTGAAGCCCTTACCATGGTGGAGATGGTAAAACGTGATATTTTACCGGCAGCCATCTCCTACGGCAAAGAACTGGCAGACACAATCGCCGCGAAAAGAGGCGTAGCACTTGGCCTCTATTGCAAAGCGGAGACCGCCATCTTAGAAAAAGTATCAGACCTCACGGATACGGCTTATACCCGCATGAATACACTGCAAAACTGCACCTACGCCGCAGAAGCGCTAGATGGATATGGTTCCCCAAGCACAGCGAAACATTTCAAAACAACTGTCCTCCCCGCCATGGTAGAACTCCGCCAGACAGTGGACACATTGGAGACTCTGACCAGAAAAACCCTCTGGCCGTATCCGTCCTATGGGAAATTGCTTTACTTGCATTAAAAGGAGACTGTGCAGCATTGCTTAAGTTGAAAAATGTACAATATGAAGACATATTAAAATACCCCGATATCGAGATACCGGAAACGATCACGACATTCATATGCGGAGAAAGCGGCTCAGGGAAAAGCACCTTACTGAAACTATTCAATGGAGTTCTTTCTCCATCAGATGGAAGTATTTTCTATTCCGGAAAAGCCTTGGAAGAATATGATCCGATCCACTTGAGACAGAAAATCCTTCTTGTGAGTCAATCTGTATTTTTGTTCGACAAATCAATCAAAGAGAACTTTGACGAATATCGCGCTTATCGAGGCTTAGATCCGCTGCGTGAAGAAGAGATCAAGCGTTATCTGGAGATCTGCTCTGTGGATTTACCCCTGGATAGCATGTGCCACGTATTGTCAGGCGGGGAGAGACAAAGAGTCTTCCTTGCAATCAATCTTTCCCTTCATCCAAAAGTGCTGATGATGGACGAGCCAACCAGTGCGCTGGATGATAAAAATGCAAATACACTCATGGAGCAAGTGAAAGCCCACTGCAAAGCCAATCAGATCACGCTGATTGTCGTATCCCATGACAAGGATTTGGCTGAAATATACGCCGATCACGTCGTGACGCTGTCAAGCGGTGTGAGACAATGAATGAAGTGATCTCATTGAACATTTGGCAATTTGCCTTGATCTACTTGCTCCTCGTGATCGTGCTTGCTGTTATGAAGAAATGTAAGATAAACCAGACGAAGCTGCTCATCATCGCAAGTATGCGGATGACGGCACAGCTTGTTTTAGCGGGTCTGATTTTAACCTACATTTTCGAGAATCCCCATCCTGCCTTCACAAGTTTCTACATTTTACTTATGACCGGCTTTGCGATTCACATGGCACTACAGCGGAACAAGACGATAAATAAAAAGTTCAAACTGATTGTAGCGCTTTCTCTCTCTATCTCCGGTATTGCGATTGTATGCTTTTTCATCATGGCAGTTATTGGTGTAAGCATTTTCAATCCCCAGTATACGATCCCCATAAGCGGGATGATCATCGGCAATGCCATGACAGGGGTAAGCCTTGGAATAAAAGCATTCCATGAAAGCATACACGCACAAAGAGCGAGAATAGACGCACTAATCAACATGGGCGTAACACCCCAGAAAATCCTAACACCTTTCGTGAGCGGCGCAATCGAAACGGCACTCTTGCCGACCTTAAACTCCATGCTCGGGATGGGTATCATCTCTCTGCCGGGCATGATGACAGGGCAGATCTTGTCGGGAACCCTACCGATGACGGCGATCCTATATCAAATCGCAATTGTGATCGCCATCACCACAGTGACATGCTTGTCTGTATTCTGCGCCCTATTCTTTGGCAGCCGGACGCTCTATAATAAGCGAAGTCAAATTAGCATTTGATAGGTTTAAGAGAGATAGGAGCAAACTATGCCTAAAAAATCTACTTATAAAAACAGAATGTTTCGAGCTGTAGGTGCGGTTATAGCCTTAAGTATATGTCTCTTAATCTGCCAGTACATATCAGGTGTATTTTTCGGAAATAGGCAATGGTCGCTTGTGTTGTTTATCATCGGCCTTGTTGCACTAGCCATCGCCGCCATTATAGATGGAAGAAAAGTGATGATATGCACTGTGATCGGATACATTGGCGGATTTGGAGCGGGAATCATTTTCGCAACTGAGGGAGTAGACCCAGGCGGCGGAGCGACAAATAACTGGTGGCAGATCTGGACACTAAGCTTTCTTGCAATGATTTGTGTAGGCGCAGTCTGGGAAGCCCTGAGCAGACGTGCAAAATAATCTAGGTATCGGAGGTATGAAACGATGCAATGTCCCAATGTGAAAGGTTGTGTTTGTCCCAAGCCGGAATGTGAGAATCACGGAAAATGCTGTGATTGTGTGATAAAACACCGCGAGTCGGACTCCTTGCCATATTGCTTGTTTCCAGCGAAGGATAAGAGCGTTTCGGCGTATTATCTTCATTTGAAAGAGCGTTTTGAGAAAGAATAGAGCTATGTCTTTCCCTTGTAGGGTGGCGCATAGGGAAATTTATATATTGAGCAGAGACCATGTAGGAGAGACTTCTAGTCGCCCGCGGTTTTAGTGTAGCCGACAGTAGGGGCGTGAAGGGCGCGGATGACTACAAGTTGCTCCTACGGGTGCATCTAAACACCCTGTAGTAAAAGCAAATGCAGTATAGTGGATCCCTCACGCTGCGCAAGGATTGAAATTCTGACACAACAAACCTCCATAAGACAGGGCAAGCCTGATCTTATGGGGGTTTTCCATATTCTCAACTACTAATCGACTTCTTAATCTGCCCAATCGCATTCTTTTCCAGCCGAGACACTTGCGCCTGACTGATCCCAACCTCACCTGCGACTTCCATCTGTGTCTTCCCATCATAAAATCGAAGCGCCAAGATATGCTTCTCCCGCTTGCCGAGGCGTGCGATGGCCTCATTTAAGGCAATTTGCTCCAGCCAGCTCTCATCGGTATTCTTCGTGTCACCCACTTGATCCATCACACAGATCGCGTCCCCGCCGTCTGTATAGACCGGCTCGTGGAGACTGACAGGATCCATGATGGAGTCTAGTGCTGTCACCACTTCCTCCCGGCGGATGTCCAGCTCTTTGGCGATCTCGTCCACAGTGGGTTCCTTCTGCTTGTCCCCTGTGAGTCTCTCTTTGACTTGGAGTACTTTATAAGCCAAGTCCCGCATACTCCGGCTGACACGGATGGGGCTGTTGTCCCTGAGATAGCGGCGGATCTCACCGATAATCATGGGGACCCCATAAGTCGAGAAGCGCACGTTTTGGCTAATGTCAAAATTATCGATAGCCTTGATGAGCCCGATACAGCCAACTTGGAACAGGTCGTCCACATTTTCCCCCCGATTGAGAAACTTCTGAATCACCGAGAGCACCAGCCGCAGATTCCCGGCAATGAGTTCCTGCCGCGCATCAAAATCGCCCGCTTTGGTGCGGTGGAGCAGTGCCATGATCTCGTCATTGGTGAGGACTTTCAGTTTTGCCGTATTAACCCCACAAATTTCAACCTTCCCCTGCATACACAAACCCCCTTTGCGTGGCTACTATTATTTCCCGGGGATATGGGTTTGATACGGGGGAAGTTTCGACAGGATAGTCTGAGAATAGAACTTGCTTTGATGTTGTGGTATACTCTTGGCAGCAACTCTCATAGGGAGGCTAAGATGGTCAAACGAAATTGGAAGATTAACGCTTGTTTTTTCATTGTCTCAATCGCGGTATTTTTGTATTGTGGATTTATTTTGTTGCCTTATGTGGATCGTCTTTACCACACAGGGCTATATGCTGGCATATTCTTTTTGAAGTTTCCACAATACATTTTGATGACGGTACCTGTTTTTATTGGGTATGCCATATTTGCAGGGAAGAGTTTGAAACATGTGTATGTAACAAGTTTAGCTTGTCCGCTCATGATTCATAATTTATTCTTGGTTCTGCTTGCTTTTGTAGAGGGGCAAATAGGGATTTTATTTGATAGTCCTTTATTGGAAGTATTTTTTGTCATAACACTGGCAGTGAGTCTCGTGATCGGAATACTGGGAGACATCGCATATATCCGAAAAGAACGAATATTCCCCCAATTTCCAAAGCTTCCCAAACCCTCCCGAAAACTGATACTCATCCTATTGATCCTTGCAATCCTATGCGGCGCACTGGCCTATGGCGCATTAACCTACCGCGACTACACCCTTTTGAGAAACAGCGAGTTTTTTGCAGATGGCCCGATCAGCATTGACGCGCACATCCCCGCCTACGTTCATGCGTATAGAAGATTGCGGGCAAATCCGTTTGCAGTGCATATTTCCAGGACACTCGCAAGGAGTGATGGGACAAGCGCGGCGAGTACATATGCAATCATGGCACTAAAAGAACTTGATCCGGACTATGCGTATGAACGAATAGAAAGATACAGGATCAGCGGACAGACCGTTGTGGCTCGTTTCGGCTGCTTTATCATGACAATGGGTATAAGCGAAGTTTTTGACGATCCGTATCTCAACGATTTAGACTATGAGATGCTAGAACCTTAGAAAAGCCGTAAGCCCCCGCCCGCAATGAGATCTGCGTGCGGGGGTATAGGTTTAAATGGGGAACTTTCGACAAGACTACACGTCTGTAAAATAACGCACATGTCCGCGATTTTATGTTATAATGATATCTGAGTTTAAGCTGTTGGAGGGAACAAGTGATGCAAAAAGATCCCGCTTCATTGGAACGCCTCATTTCGGATACATTAAAAAAGATTGTTTCCAATGTGGAACAGGTTATGATCGGCAAGCGAGATGCCGTCGAACTTGCCCTGTGTTCGCTCCTTTGCAGAGGTCATGTACTAATAGAGGACATGCCCGGTGTAGGGAAGACAAGCCTCGTGTCTGCCATTGCAAAATCATTTTCCTGCTCCTTTAAGCGGATCCAGTTTACACCAGATATTTTACCCTCTGATATCACGGGATTCTCCATGTATAACCAAAAAACAGGAGAGTTTGAGTACAGACCCGGTGCCATAATGGCCCAGCTCATTCTGGCAGACGAAATAAACCGCACTTCGCCAAAAACCCAGTCCAGTTTGCTTGAGGCGATGGAAGAAAACCAAGTCACCGTAGATGGGAATACCTATGATCTTCCCGAGCCTTTTGTCGTATTCGCCACCCAAAATCCCATCGAATACATGGGTACATACCCGCTGCCGGAAGCCCAGTTAGACCGATTTTTCATGCGGATTTCTTTGGGCTATCCATCCGCCGCAGAAGAGAGCCAACTTTTGACCCGGTTCAAGCAGAGAAGCCCCATGGGAGCGCTAAAACCCATAGCCAATGCCAAAGCGCTCCTAGCATTGCAAGATCTTGTGACACAAGTCTACGTAGATCCGCGCATAAACGATTACATTGTAAGCATCGTGCGTAAAACCAGAGAAGATGCAGATGTGAGTCTAGGTGCAAGCCCGAGAGCAACGCTTTCTCTCTTCCGGGCTGCGCAGGCATGGGCGATGTATCAAGATAGAAAATACGTATTGCCTGACGATATCCGCAAAATGGCAGAACCGGTTCTAGGACACAGACTTGTCCTAGAGAAAGAGGCAAAGTTTAGAAAATGCACGACAGCGGAAATCGTAGCGCGGATTGTCTCCAGTGTAGAGGTTCCCTAATATGGCAAAAAACCGGCTGGTTTACGGCATGGTGATACTCACTTTGCTGGTCTTTATACTCCTGAGAGAGCTCCCAATGACCTATTGGGCGCTTTATGCCGTCTTGCTTGTCGCGATTCTTTCTCTGCTCCTCGCCTTGGGAAGTCAACGTAGCTTTTCTGTGACCGCAGAACTGCCCTCCAATTATGTGACAAAGGGGGAGTCGGTGCTATATGTCCTGTCGATTCGAAATCAGTCTGTCCTGCCTTACTCTTGTGTCCGTGCCCGCTTTCGGTCGGATGATGTAGCGCCTAAGTTTAACCGCTATGAACGCGATGTTTCGGTGCCGTCCCGTAAAAGCGAGCAGGTGACAGTCCAAGTCAGTGCAGACTACAGGGGAAACTATCGCATAGGGCCGAGTGAACTATTCCTGTATGATTCTTTGGGACTCTTTCGATGGAAAAAACAGCTGCCGAACCCACTTTGCCTCACGGTGATACCGCGCATATATCCGCTCCCGTCCCTTCCCTTAGAGACGGAAGCAGAGGACATGGCAGTGGAACGAAATCGGGTTTCCCATGCAGATTACAGCGCCGCCTCAGACCTGAAAAAACATCAACCTCCCGATGGATACAGAAAAATCCACTGGAAGGCAAGTGCGAAACGAAATGAATTGATTAGCAAACACTTCAGAGAGACAGAAGCGCATAGGGTTTTCTTGTGCATAGACAATTCCGCCATCCACGCCCCAGAGAGCGAGGCCTTGATTCTGGAAGATCAGATGATGGATGCCCTGGTTTCTGCCATGTCCTACGCTACGGAGCGGGATTATACTGTTACCTTAGATTACATGGACGCCCATGACATAGAGCCTGAGGCGGATTTTAAACACCTATTACAAACAGCCGCTCACCTCGTATTTGGGGAGAGCGGAGATTTTGACGCGTATTTAGCTGAATTCTTATACGCCTATAGAGCGCATCAAAATCTAATTCTATTTTTACAAAATATCACAGCACATACGGTCTCCGCTTTAGAGTCACATAGCGCTCCCAAACAGAACATCATCGTCTTTCACTTTGGCGAAACGGAAGCGGACAGAGTGGGGGAACTGCAAAAATTAGGTATATACTGCATCGATTTTTGCAGTGTGATAGAGAAAGAGAAGCCCTATGAAAGCAGATAAGATACATAGCGGCATGAAATCCGGCAACGAGAGCCGATGGCAAAATTTAATATTCCTCATGACAATCGGGGTGCTGCTGGGCTTTAGTGTGTTTGCTGGCATTCTGCACACAGGCGGATTTGCGCAGAGCCAGCTTATGAGTCTGCTCCAAATGTTTCTTGCAGTTGCAGTGCTCCGACTGTTGTTCTCTAACAAATATTTGATTTGGATCAGTACCGGACTGCTTACAATTGGCCTTGGCTTGCTCGGGGTAGGCTTCCTCACCTCACCGGCTGAGCCAAGGTTGATCAACGAGGCTGCCAACTTTGTCACTGCGGTATTTCGATATGTGAGCGGATACGGAGAATACAACGCCTTATATGAACAGACCTTTGTTTGGTTTCTTGGTATCTTAATTGGTTTTTTCGTCGTGTATTTTATCTATATGTATCCGAATTTTCTGGTACTCTTCCTTCTGTTTTCTGGGATATTTGGCTTTTTGATTTCCACGTATCTCTTCAGCTATTTCTTCCTGTTTTATCTCTTTATCTTTTGCAGTCTTGTGTTCTTACTCAAACAGCTGAATCTTGCATGTGTCAAACAGACGGTGCGGGGCGGGCCATTCATACGCCTTGCCCTGCCTTTGGCGCTTCTTTGCACCCTCCTCGCTGGACTCATTCCGGTGCCCCCGGGAGAGTTTGTACAGGATACCTTTCAGACCGATTTCGTAGAATCTCTGCGCCGCCTCGGGGATGGCTCCTTTACAGGAACGCGTCCGAACTATTTCAGCATCCAACAGACAGGCTTTGGTGGCTCTGACGCACGGCGGCTCGGCGGAAACGTAAACACAGATGATGGGCTCTTTATGCTCATCCGCACAGACGCCCCCCAACCCATCTATCTGACGGGTGCGACTATGGATACGTACACCGGTTATGGATGGGAAAATCGCCTGAGTGAATCTGCGCCTGTGGATTTGGATGAACTGTCTGCACACCTAGCTCTATATGAACCATTCACTACTTTGCTCTATTATGACCCGGCTCCATTAAGCTTTTCCCCACTCTCCGACCTAGGTTTTTCAATTCACTCCAGCCAACGCTTTACGCTCGACTATTTTCATCAAGAAAGAACAATCTTAATTGGCGGTTTTATGCAACCGCTTTACACGGTTTTCTATACAGGGCATGTACAGGGATTTGCAGGGTATCACAGGGAGTTTGCGCTATTACAGGAGGAAAGCGGACAATTTATCACAAGAGAACCGATGCCAAGAAGTAGCTGGTATACCCTGACATATCTTCAGTTTCGTGGGCACGCACAACCGAGCGATTCATACCCCGGCATTTTGCGAGAGCTTGCTGCTCGGATGGCGGCAGGTCATTTGTCAGGCTTTTTGATCCACGGAGAAGAGGAAATCGACTTTCAAGTGATATTGCAAGATTATCTGATCCCCCGGGCAGATTGGATACACGAAACTTACACCGCACTGCCGGAAGCATTCCCGGAGCGTATCGGAGAATTAGCCCGCTCTATTACAGCGGGTGCAGAAAACAACTATGACCGCGCCAGACTGTTGGAAGCGCATCTGCGTACGTTTACGTATAGCTTAACGCCGGGTACACCACCCGGAGACAGAGACTTTGTGGATTACTTCCTCTTTGACTCCCAAACCGGGTATTGTACATATTTTGCAACAGCCTTCGTCACCATGGCGAGAAGCCTCGACATCCCCGCTCGCTATGTGGAAGGCTTTCTAGTCAGCGGAGCCGCCCCTGATGAGACTGACTTTATCCACGTATTAAACAGCATGGGTCACGCATGGGGAGAGGCATACTTAGAAGGCTATGGCTGGCACAGATTTGAACCAACGCCTCCTGAATCGATCATCCTTCCGCCGCCGACTGATGACACTGAAATTGACGAACCGCCAATTGAACAGCCAACTGAGCCGCCTGACGATGTACGAGAGTTTCAACCTCAGCCGCTCCCGCCGACAGAATTCCCCACTATGCCAGGGCGTCCGGATTTACAAGCAACAGCTGACCAAGGAGGCATTTTCCAAAACCGTATATGGCTCATCCCGATCGCTGTAGTCATGTTCCTTGTGTTGCTGCTTGCCTTAAGAGTGCTATGGGTCTACAATCGGGGCAGACGAGTCCGTAAGTATGACAATCGGAAAGCAGTATGCCACTATTTTTCAATCTTACTGAAATATCTCAAATTATTCCGATTTGAAATGAAGAAAACAGAAACCGTTTTCCGGTTTTACGATCGTATAGCCGAAGAGCCCGTGTTGCAAAACGACCTCCTCTTCCCAAGGGAGCTTGTGGAAATTTATGCAAAAGCCTACTACGGAGATGTAGGCCTCAGTCTAAAAGAGAGGATTCGTATGGAGGAAGAGGTTTACAGGATTGCGGAAGTCATACAGAGACAGAAGGGAAAAAGGAAGTATCTGTTTTATAAGTATGTACGAGCTGTGATATAATTACGGAACAGGAGTCTAGACGCATATGCAATACATTATGAAGAAATTTGCAGAGCTAACAAATACGGAACTATATAAGCTCTTGCAACTGAGACAAGAGGTCTTCATTATAGAACAAGCTTGCATTTATCCAGACATCGATGGTAAGGATGAAAATGCATATCACCTGCTGGTATTTGACAAGGATCAAATAGTCGGATGCCTCCGGGTTTTAGAAAAAGGTGTATCGTTTCAAGAAATTGCAATTGGCAGAGTGATTGCATCTAAATCCCACAGAGGCCAGGGTATTGCAAACAAAATGATGCAGCAAGCCCTCGATTTCATCGGGCAGGAGCTACAAGAAAAGCGCGTTAGAATCTCAGCCCAATCGGTAGCGATTCCCTTTTACCGAGGCGTAGGGTTTGAAGTTGTGAATGAGGAATATTTGGAAGACGATATTCCCCACGTTGATATGCTGTGGGAGTTGACAGAGTAGAGGATGGTCTGATTGTGGAATTTTCTATTGTAAGAGTGGGCAGGAACAATTATACAATGTTTGACGATATGGTATTTTTCCGTATCAATGAGCGGGAAAGAAGTGAGCAAGAACGAGCAGAAACGCGAAACTTTGATAGGACTTACGAAGCTCTGGACAACAAGAATCTATATGTGTTTGCGGCACAAGCAGCAGATAAATTTGTCGGCTGGATTTCGATTGTATATATCCCAAAGATCAGCAGAGCAAATGGGAAGGGGCATTTATTCATAGATGAACTGTGGGTAAGTCCGGCTTTCAGACAAAAGGGCATTGCAAATGCGCTCATGGCGCAGGCCGACATGCTTTCAAAAGAAAATGTCCTAGGATTAAGGCTTTATGTAAACCGAAATAACGAAGAAGCAATTTCTTTATATCAGAAATTCGGGTATGAGTTCCAATTTGATACTGCCTTATTCATGGAAAAAGAATGGGAAGGCTAAAACTATCTAGAAAGAGAGAGGAATAATACGATGTTTCAAGGATTTTCACCGCGTACAATCGACTTTATGTGGAACCTGCGCCTAAACAATCGGAAAGCTTGGTTTGAGGAGCACAAGGAGGACTTTAAGCAGGATTTCCAAAACCCAATGAAGGCATTAGGCCGGGATGTATTTGAGCAAATCACGGCGGAGTATGGCACCCATGGGTTTATCCATAAGGTTTCACGTATTTACAGGGATGCACGGCGTGTGCGTGACGGTGAACCCTATCGATGCAGCATGTGGTTCTCCATAGAGCGCCCCAGCGAGGAATGGACCTCTACACCGGTATTCTGGTTTGATCTGTCTCCCGAGGTCTGGAGCTATGGCCTCGGATACTATCAGGCAAGGCCGATCACCATGGCAAAGATGCGGGCGCGGATTGACAAGAATCCCAAGAAGTTTGAACAGTTGATTGCCCCTTTGGAGAAACAGGATGAGTTTATCCTTGACGGAGAGGAATACAAACGCAAAAAAGAAGCGCCGTCCCCAAAGACAGCGGCGTGGTACAATAAGAAATCCTTTTCCCTGATCCACAGTCAACAGAATGGGGAAGAGCTATACACCCCCGAACTCGCGGAGCGTCTCGTCAGCGGCTATCAGTTTTTGATGCCGTTTTACGACTACTTTATCACCTTGGACTCAGATCCTGATCCAAAAGAAGACTGAGGAAGAACTCATATAACAAGGGCGTAAGATTTTCTAATCTTGCGCCCTTGTTATATATTTATAATAAGACTTCCATTACATCGCTGAACACCTGCCCAATAGCCTCATGAATCACAAGCTGTGCAGATCCATCTGCCGGTGTCTCAGATTTGTTGACGAGTACAAGAGTATCACCCTTAAAATATTCCAGCAGTCCCGCCGCCGGATACACAGCCAGAGAGGTGCCGCCTACAATCAAGAGTTCAGCGGCAGAGATTGCGTCCATAGCAGCCTGTACCACCGTGGAATCAAGCCCCTCGCCATAAAGCACCACATCTGGCCGAACCATGCTGCCGCATTTCATACAGATTGGAATCACGCCGTCCTTGCAGTTGGCGGCATCTAGGATATATGCCAAATCATACCGCGCATCGCATCCCATGCAATACTGCCGCCAATTTGAGCCATGCAGCTCCAGTACAGAGCGGCTCCCGGCGGACTGGTGAAGCCCATCAATGTTTTGGGTGATTACAGTCTGCATGAGGCCATTCTGCTCAAGCTTCGCCAAAGCTTTATGGGCGGCATTTGGCTTTGCGTTTATGTGGATCAGGTTTTCCTTGTAGTAACGAAAAAACAGCGCCGGATCTCGGCGAAACAAACCGTGAAAGATTAACTCTTCCGGGGCATAGCCATAGTTTTGCTGTGCAGCATAGAGACCAGACTCCGAACGAAAGTCAGGAATTCCGCTCTCCGTAGACACACCTGCCCCGCCGAAGAAGACAGTGTGGTTGCTTTCCCGAATCATCTGAGCAAAGGTTTCAATTGGATGCATAGGGCGATCACCTCTCCTATTCATTGCGGCTATCTTTTTTAGTTATTGCAGTTAGAATTCTAATTATTGCGGTTAGGATTCCAGAAAGCAGAAGAAAGGGAATCACATAGCCGAAAATAGCAGCGATAAAGTATATTCTTGCAAATCCAGAGGGGAGAATAACAAATAGAAGAATCGGAGAAAAAAATAAGCCTCCCAATAAGGCGGAAGTGTCACAGGGTCTGAATTTGAAAAAAGCCAGGATAGCAATTGCCGAAAAGGAATACACAAAAATCATAAATAGATTACTTGGATATCGCCCAAAAGCTGCGCCGAATCCAAAAGACGCAACTAAAATGTTCGGTACAAGCCAGCATAGAACTGTAAAAATACTCTGCTTCAAAGAAATAGTTCTCCTAGCATAAAATTTCAACGCTACCTGTTGGAAAAACAGATAATGCTCAAAAATTATATCATGCCCGAAGTTAAAAGTCCATGCACCGCGCCTTGTACCCAGGATAGGCAAACCATTTGCATTCCCCACCCCCAAAATGCTATAATCTCCCTATGAAACATACAATTCTACTCGTCGAAGACGATCAAATGATCGCATCCGGCCTCATCTACGCCCTAGAGCAAGAGGGTTATTCGGTCACGCACTGCCAAAGCGTGGCAGAGGCTTTGTGTACCCTGAATGGCAAACAGTTTGACCTCGCCATCCTCGATATGCAGCTTCCAGACGGCACAGGGGTGGAGGTTCATGAAGCACTCCAGCAGAGAGACACTGCCGTAATCTTCCTAACCGTAATAGACGACGAAGGCAACATCGTCCGTGCCTTTGAAAGCGGCGCGGAAGACTATGTGACAAAGCCGTTCCGCTTGCGGGAACTCCTTGCCAGAGTAAGACGTGTACTAAGCGCATCAAGTGGCGGAGATCCAGCACGGCTTACACTCGGGGACGTGACAATCGACACTGGAGCGGGGAAGGCATATCTAAGTGATACCCTGCTCGATCTCACAGCGCTAGAATATCGGCTGCTCTTAACCTTTGCGACCAATAAAGGACGCCTGCTTTCACGCGCACAAATTTTAGAAAAGATTTGGGATTCGTCCGGCAGCTTTGTGGAGGACAATACCCTTACGGTGTATATCAAACGCTTGCGGGAAAAACTGGGCGATGCCGTCCATATCGAAACAGTACGGGGGCTTGGATATCGTGTGGATTAAAGCGCGGGAAATAGAGGAATTGTCACAAAATATCCGCAAGATCATAGACGGACAAGACATTGATTTGCGGGTGAGCCATGAAGGTGTATGGAATATTCTCAAAAATGACATCCATATTCTCGCAAAGCTGAAGAACGAGCAAGTGAATGTATTACAGCATGACAAAGATCTGTTAAAGGACACACTTGCGGATATTTCCCATCAACTGAAAACGCCCCTCACCTCTATGATGATTATGATCGACCTGCTGGAAGAGGCTCCGCCGGATAAGCAGATTGAGTTTATTCGGCATATCCAAGGGGGCTTGCAGCGAACAGAATGGCTGGTCTCAGCTCTGCTCAAAATGGCAAAATTAGAAGCGGGCGCGGTTACATTTTCCAGAGAATCCGTCGATTCAAACACAATCATCGAACAGGCGATTGAACCGCTTCAAATCCAGCTTGAACTGAAAGGGCAGATCATCAAAATCTCTGGCAAGGCTGAGCTAGATTGCGACAAACGCTGGACAGTGGAGGCCCTCGGCAACATCATCAAAAACGCCTCGGAGCATTCCCCGGATGGCTCTGAAATCCGCATAGAATCAGGCGCAAACCCTATCTGCACATGGATCAGCGTTACTGACAGTGGACAAGGATTGAAACTTGCTCAAATCGCGAAACTATTTCGGCGATTTGAGGGTTCAGAGAGCAGTACAGGCTATGGCATCGGGTTACCGTTGGCTTTGGCGATCATGCGCGGACAAGGCGGCGATATCGAGGTAGCAGGCGGCGGACGCGGTCAAGGGGCGAGTTTTACACTGAAATTGTTTCGCTGAGGATATGGCAGGACATGCAATGGCAAATTTATATAAGGTAGCAAGAGGAAAACACCCGGCTCTGCGGCGGCACCCTCTTTCGCAAAGAGGGTGCCGCCCGCAGGCGAGCCGCCATAAAACAGTAAAACAAAATTTACTAGAATGGGGCAACTGCCAAAGTATGGCAATCGTTCCTTCTACATATTGTTAGATTCTACACGCTATCTTGTAAACAAATAGGCCATATGGTACAATGTACCATGTGGATTTATGTTTTGCGAATGCTTTGTGAAAGGAGTATGAAATGAAAACAATTCCTTTGCCGCCATGTGCACCAACACTAATGGAATCAACCCGTGCAATTGGCTATAGTCCCGAAGCAGCCATTGCGGATATAATTGATAACAGCATAACTGCTGTCGCATCGCAAGTAGACATCTTTTTCTTTCCCGTTGGCGATTCATACATAGCAATTTTAGATAACGGTAATGGCATGACCACCTCTGAACTTGAAACCGCTATGCGTTATGGCAGTCAGAATCCTAACGATAAACGTGAGCCAAATGATTTGGGTAGATTCGGTTTAGGTTTGAAAATGGCATCGCTATCACAATGCAGAGTGCTTACGGTAATCTCGAAACAAGATACAGAGATAAATGGTTGCCGTTGGGATATTGACCACGTAATAAAAACAAATGATTGGTCGCTATTGGCTTTGGATTCAGAGGATGAGTTTGATGCTGTTCCTCGAATTGAAGAATTAAGGAAATGCGAAAGCGGAACATTGGTTGTTTGGCAGAACCTTGACAGATTGAAGGTTGGGGAAATAGATTTTGGCCGCTCAATGGCAAGGAAAATGGATGATGTACGAAACCATCTTTCGTTAGTGTTTCATCGATATATTAGCGGCGAATCAGGTCTGGTACGCTTACAAATCAAAATGAACAATGCCCTAATAGAATCCGTTGATCCGTTTCTAACCAAAAGAAATACTAAAATTATGTCGGATGAAGTTTTGAGTATAGATGGCTCAAAAGTGGTTGCTTCCTCATACATATTGCCCCATATATCCAGCCTATCCTCTAATGAAATTGAAACTCTCGGTGGGAAAGAAGGCCTTCGCAAACGGCAAGGGTTCTATGTATACCGAAACAAACGACTTTTGATATGGGGTACTTGGTTTCGCATGATGCCACAGGCCGAGTTGTCGAAATTAGCTCGTGTTCAAGTGGACATACCAAACGAACTTGATACCCTATGGACTTTGGATATAAAAAAATCTACAGCTATGCCTCCGGAAGAAATCCGTAAAAATCTTGGGTCTATAATTGAAAAACTTGCACAGCGAAGCGAATACACTACTGTTTACAGAGGCAAAAAAGAAACAACAGATTCTATTGTTCATGTTTGGCAACGTTTTAAGGGGCGCAAAGGTGGTTCATATTATGCTATCAATAAAGACCATCCTCTTATAGAAATGCTACTTGAAGCAACTCCTAAGCTCAAACACAATTTGGAAAATTTGCTAAACTTAATTGAAACAAATCTTCCACTCAGTAACTTGTATTTAGATTTGACGTCGGACAAGCCTGTTGAAAATGATACAGAAATGACACTTGGCGATATTGAAGCTCTTTTGCAAACAATGCTTGATAATATGCCTAGTGAAAAATCTAAAGCCGAGCTTTTAGAACGCTTAGTGGTTTCTGAGCCGTTTGTTAATTGTCCACGCTTGTTGGAAAGATATCAGATAGGAGGGCGTTTTGATGGATAAAACGAATTTAGAAGTGCTTGAGAGCATGATTTCAAGCAATATAAATACGAAATACCCTGACGTACCGCCAACAGAAACGGACTTTGATAGAGAAGTTGAAATTTTGCGTCAAACACTATCCTCCTTATATCCGGTTAGCGATGATGAATTTATGGCAGTTAAGCGCAGACTACGAGAAAACATTGCAGTTCAGGGTATTCAAGGTATTCTTATCAAAGACAAAGAGCAACACATCCCTTGGTTAGCTAAACGCCGTGAAGAATTAGATTTTTTCTTTTGGAATAGGTACAAAAGATATTTGGAAGAAGTAAAACGTTGGAATCCTCGCGTCACCGGCAAATTAGGACAAGTTTCAGATGAAATTGTAGATTATCTTGGAGATCCAAAAAGCAAGAACGACTTTCAGCGCAGAGGACTTGTGCTCGGCGATGTGCAATCTGGCAAGACCGCTAATTATACTGCCATTTGTAATAAAGCGGCAGATACAGGATACCGCGTAATTATCATTTTAGCCGGAACAATGGAAAATCTGCGGCAACAAACACAAGAACGCCTTGATGCAGAATTTTCTGGAAGAATGAGCCAGTATCTTCTCGACCCTAAGAAGAAAGAGGGAAACACACCTAATGCTCGTGTTGGTGTGGGAAGATATGGACAAGAAAAGAAAATATCTACATTCACTTCAGTGACAAAAGATTTCAATAAAAATATTCTTCGTCAATTGGGGCTATCACTTTATAACCTTAATACGACAGTTGTTTTTGTTATTAAAAAGAACAAGAGTATCCTAAATAATCTTATCGATTGGCTTAAAAGTTATACTGATATGGATGCACGTGGTGTGATTGCTTTGCCTATGCTTTTAATTGATGACGAAGCGGACAATGCTTCTGTCAACACTAAAAAAGAGGAAGAAGACCCAACGGCAATAAATGATGCAATACGCCGCTTGCTGGCATTATTCCGTCAAGCGTCTTACCTTGGGATAACAGCTACCCCATACGCAAATATTTTTATAAACCCGGATAGTGCTGATGAAATGCGCGGGGATGATTTATTTCCTCGTGATTTCATATATTCTCTTGCACCACCAACACATTATATCGGTGCAGAAAAATTGTTTGGAGAAGAACCGGAATTCAGAAATGCACTTGAAAACTTGTATCCCCAGGAATTGGATAGTTTCTTCCCGTTTAAGCATAAAAAAGAACTGGTGGTTGATGAGTTGCCACCAAGCATGAAGGAAGCATTAGCGTATTTCCTTTTAATCAATGGCATTCGAGATATTCGTGGCGACAATAAAGAACATCGCTCTATGATGATTCATGTTGGCTGTTTCACCAATGTTCAAGACCAAATTGTTGGGCTTGTAAATTCGTGGCTCGACAATGTTCGTTCTGACCTGCGAAACTTTGCTCGCCTTTCAGAAAAAGAAAGTGATAACATTCCCAATATCGCCTTTTTAAGAGCGGTTTGGAGCAAACATAATTTGACAGAAAAAGCCGGAACAGTGGATACACCTATGCGGTGGTATGATTTTTTGTCTAATTATCTATTCAAAGCAGTTGCTCCAATTGTTGTACGCTCTGTCAACCAACGTAGTAGTGCCAAAGGGCTTGATTACTATAACAACAAAGAAAACGGCTTACGAGTTATTGCTGTTGGCGGAAATAGCCTATCAAGGGGATTAACGCTTGAAGGTTTAAGTGTGAGTTACTTCTATCGCAAGTCGCTTATGTATGATACGTTGCTACAGATGGGACGTTGGTTTGGTTATCGTCCGGGATATGATGACCTCTTCAAAATTTGGATAAGTATAGAGGCTATTGATTGGTATGGCTATATCACAGCCGCTGCCGAAGAGCTAAAACAAGAAATTATCAGAATGCGTGATGCCGACCTAACTCCATTAGAATTTGGATTAAAAGTGCGACAAGATCCTGCATCTTTAATCGTTACTGCACGCAATAAAATGCGTGCGGCTACTCCTGTTCACAGACCTATAACCGTTTCTGGTCGCTTGCTCGAAACACCACGCCTAAGAGCTGATAAAGAAAGTTTAGACACAAATGAATCGGTTTTCAAAGAATTTATTAAACGGCTTGCAAAAAACGGACAGCGGGTTGAAGGTAAAGGCGCAAAATATTTTTGGACAGGAGTACCCAAAAGTGAAGTTGAGCAATTGCTACGTGATTTCAGGACGCATCCATGGCAACTTAACTTCCAAGGCTCTGCGCTTGCTGATTTTATAAGAGATAATTTGTCTGTTGGTGATTGGGATGTATTCATTGCAGAAGGTGCGGGCAATAAATATAAAGAGCTTATATGTGGCGATGAAGTTTTATCTGTAAAAACTGAAAGCCGTACCGTGAATGTGTCGAGCGAACAAATAAGTATTAGTGGCACAAAAGTGCGTGTCGGTGCTGGCGGCGCAACAAAAATTGGTTTGTCTGATGAAGACCGTAAGATTTGTGAAGATAAGTTTCGCCAAGAATCGCCAACCGGCAAAGGACACATTCCGGACAGAGCATATTTGCATATAAATCGTCCGCCTGTTTTAATACTTCATGTTGTTGATGTCGATAAAACAAGCACCAATAATAAGGGCATTTTGCGTAGCCAAATAGATGAAGGTGTAATTGTGCCAGATTACCTTTTTGCCCTTGGTATCGGCATACCGTTTATAGGCGTGGAACAAACCGCTCACTACATGGTCAATACAGTTGAGCTTAAATCGTTATATAACTTTGAGGAGGAAGACGAATGAAATTGACACCTGAAATCCTCGAAAAACAATGGAACAGCATAGACTATAAAGATGGCGGTTTTTTGCAGATAAATATTCCTCATCCGCTTGAATGGCACGTTGGTTATTTGTCAATCAGCCAACGTACATTATTGCTCGTTAGTGATGCTGATATTGAGCAAGTCGATTCTTCAAAATCTATGACTGTTTCTCGGCGCAGGCGCGAAACAGATAATCGCTGGACGCTTTCGCTTGAATTGCTTCGCAACGAGCAACAAGGTGTATTCGCTATTCTTTGTTGCGATATAATCGAACATTCACGTTTTGCGGCTGATGGAAAAGAAGCAATAAAACAAGTGATTAAGAGATACAAACAATGGAGTAAATTGCTTGAAACGCAACGTAGCGGCTTAATGAGTGAGCAAAGTCGGAAAGGACTGGTTGGTGAATTACTTTTCCTTGAATCTCGTATTACCAAATCCAAAAACATTTTATCGGCAATAGAAGGATGGTCAGGCGCCGACAATGCAGACCAAGATTTTCTTTATTCAGACGGATGGTTTGAGGTCAAAAGCATTAGCCTTTCATCAGCAAGTGTATTTATTTCTTCACTAGAACAACTAGACTGTAATGATGAAGGAACACTGGTTATACAGAAAGTCGAAAAAACCTCACCCGACAAGAAAGGCTCATTCTCGCTTAATGATATTGTGTATAGAATTATTGAGAGGTTAGCTGATGAGCCAGATGCTCTGGACTTATTTCGTGCCAAACTTAATTCATGTGGTTATATTGATTTACAGGAGTATTCAGAACAAAAATACTACCATTCAGAAACAGTACAATACCGTGTGGATGAGTCATTTCCAAAACTCACAACAAAAGATGTTCCGACGCAAATCATTGCAGCAAATTATGAAATAAGCCTTCCTACATTAACAAGCTGGCAAAAGGAGTAATGCATGGACGCACTAGAATTCAGAAAAGATTTTCTCGAAGATATAAAAGCCGATGCACTAGCAACTGGCGAGGGTTCTTGTGCGTCTTTTGTGGGTTTGTTTGCTAATTATCTGCAAGAAGCAGATTATCTACTGGATTTTACACCCTCTTTTTTTGAAGGTATCGGAAAGCAAAATCGAAAATTGCGTGTTGATGGCTATGCCTATGATGAATTTGATAAAACAATTTACTTGATTATTGCCGATTATGAGGGCTTTGATGACGAGCGTGTTCTCGCAAAAACACAAGCCAGTCAAATGCAAAATAGGCTTGTAAACTTTGTTGAGAATGCTCTTAATACAGGCTTACATAAAGAAATAGAAATGAGTCGACCCTGTTCTGATTTAATAGATTTGTTAAAAGAAAAACACAAAGAAATCCGTAAATATCAACTCCTTATATTTTCAACTGCTCATATAAGTGCAACTATCAAGACGCTGGAATCGCCTAAAATTGACGATATTCCGTCTGAATGTCAGGTATGGGATATTGAACGTTTATTTCAATTGTGTGGTTCAAGATCTGGTCGAAATATAATAGAAATCAACTTCAAGGAGCTTTCGAGCAACGGAATCCCCTGCTTGGAAGCTAGTGGAGTAAGCACAGAAGATTTCAAAAGCTATTTGTGCATTATTCCGGGCGTATTGTTGGCAGATATTTACGAAAAACACGGTAGTGCTTTGTTGGAAGGCAATGTTAGGTCATTTTTATCAACAAAAGTTGCTGTCAATAAGAAAATCCGCACTACAATTTTACAACAACCAGAACATTTTTTCGCCTATAACAATGGCATTTCTGCAACGGCAACAAATGTTGCTTTTGAGAGCGCACCGCAGGGGCTATTTCTTACGTCTGCAACAGATTTTCAGATTATTAACGGCGGGCAAACGACCGCATCCCTTTCAAATGTACGATATAGAGATAAAGCAGAACTCAGCAAAATTTTTGTGCAAATGAAATTAACCGTCATAGAAACGACCGTGGGAAGTGATGATGCGACCGAATTAGTTCAAAACATTTCACGTTCATCAAACAGTCAAAACAAAGTGAGTGATGCAGATTTCTTCTCAACGCACCCATTTCATGTTCAAATGGAGCGTTGTTCCCAACGACTTGGCGCAAGAGGAACAGGCGGGTTGCAGTTTGAAACTAAATGGTTTTACGAACGAGCACGAGGGCAATTTCTTCAAAAACAAATGCGCATGACACAGGCACAAAAGAAGAAATTTTTATTACAGCACCCTAAAAGCCAGCTCATAACCAAAACTGACCTTGCAAAAGTGCGAAACACTTGGGATGGGCTACCGCACATTGTTAGTAAAGGAGCGCAGACTAATTTCTCTGATTTCGCACAAAAGATTAGCGATATATGGGAAAAAGACGAGGGATTGCTTTTTGGAGATAAATATTTTCAGGAATCCGTTGTTCTGTGCCTGATTTTTAGATATACAGAAACTATGATACCTAAACAGCCTTGGTATCAACAAGGTTACAGAGCAAATATTGTTACCTATACCATTGCACTTTTGCATAATCTGATAAAAGAGCAATTTCCAAAGCAAGATTTGGATTTAATGGGGATATGGTTAAGACAAGTTGTGCCGTCTGCGATTGAAAATGCACTTGTCGAGCTGTCAGAGCTTGTTTATGAAAAATTAACTGACCCTTCTCGAGGGGTAGAAAATGTTACGCAATGGTGTAAGCGTGAAGGGTGTTGGAACAGTGTTCAATCAATAAACTATGCCCTTGCTACCGATGTCAAAGATTGTCTGATAACACGGGATGAATTACGAATAGCTATTCGCAACGAAAAAGCAGACCGTCGTATCGAAAAAGATGCCGATGTTATGACAATAGTGGTAGGAATAGACGCTGAAAAATGGCAAGCGATTAAAGACTTTGCAATAAGCAAACGATTGGCTACAACAGATGAGTTGCTGGCTTTGCGAATTGCTTGTAAGCTGCCAAACAAAGTACCAAATCCTGTTCAAAGCAAAAAACTCATCGCCTTGTTAGATAAACTTTACGAAGAAGGATATAAACTATGAAATCGGCAACGAAACGAAAATATAGCGTAGTTGATTTGTTCGCTGGAGCTGGCGGGCTTAGTCATGGTTTTCTTCAAACAGGTCGTTTTGATATAAAAGCAGCTTTTGAAAATAATCCCAAGGCACAAGAAACTTATAGACGCAATCATAGCGAAACCACAATATATAATGACGTGACAGACTCTCTTACTGATGAAATTAAAAACTCACTTGGAGAAGTGGATATTGTTATAGGTGGTCCGCCGTGTCAAGGGTTTTCAAACGCTAATCGACAAAAAAATCATGCAATCAGTCAAAACAACTCATTGATAAAAAAATATGTTCATGCTGTGCTACACTTAAATCCAACCGCTTTTGTCATGGAAAATGTGAGTATGTTAAAATCGAGTGTGCATAGATTTTACGTAGACAAAAATGACGAGGAAGTTATAAAAAAATATAGTATTAAAACTACTGATTCAGAAATCTCATTGCTTGATTCTGCTTTTTGCTTTAATGGAATTGAAGAAATTGTTTCAAATGTAAATGAAATTCTATCCTATCTTTGGGATGAAAGCGATTACCTATCGCTAAATGTTGTTTATAAGGTTCGTAACAATACAGACAAGTTGACAAATGCACTTGAAAAGCACAAAAAAAAATTACTCTCACTTTCAGAACGGCTTGTTGCAAATACAAGAGAGCCTGACCATATTTTTAATTCTTTTTTTTGTGCAGGACAAGCAATTCATGAGTATTTTAATGGCAAACAAACTACTGACGAAGCAAAAATATTATGTGATATCATTGAAGCATCCATTATGTATCAGAGAATGCTTTCAAAGGCAAAAGAAATTATAGATAATCAGATTGTTGTAACGGAATATTCGTCAATTGAACCGCAGGGATTAGTTGCAAAAGTTGCTTCTATGGCTGTTATCGATTATATAGAATCCGTTCTTAGTTCGCTGGAAAATGGATATGTAATCGATAAAGGTGTTCTTTCGGCGGTAGACTTTGGAGCTCCACAAAAACGGCAACGATTTTTAGTAATCGGAATTAAAAAAGATTATTGCAATACCATAACATTGCCGAGTGGCAAGATATCGGAAGAAAACTATTGCACTGTTAGTGATGCCATCAAAGACTTAGAAACTATGGAGGTTATTTATAACACTGACGATGACAAAGGCATTGAACTTTCGACAGCAGAGAATATTAGCAATTTGGCAGAACAACTTCGTGATTCTGACAGGCTGTATAATCATATCACAACAGTCACTACGCCAAAAGCTCTCGAACGATTCAAAGCAATCAAACAAGGTGAAAATTTCCATGCACTTGATGCCAAGTTAAAAGATACATACTCTGACCCAAAACGTACGCAAAACACAATTTATTTAAGACTTAATTATGATGAGCCTTCAGGAACTGTTGTGAATGTAAGAAAATCTATGTGGATTCATCCGGTTAAACACCGAGCGTTGAGCGTTCGTGAAGCGGCACGATTGCAAACATTTAAGGATAGCTTTGTTTTTTATGGCACAAAAGACTCGCAATATCAGCAAGTGGGAAATGCAGTACCACCAGTATTAGCCAAAGCAATAGCCGAACATTTATGTGATTATTTGGACAAATAAAGAGGAGATGTCACGATTCACGATGCTCTAACACTTGGTGCTAGAGCCATATGATAAAATAAATATAATTCATTTTGTTTCTATAATAAACACAGTGTAATAATAGGACAGATAGACGGAGCAACAAAACGTGACGAGGGCTACACATTCTGTACCCCCTTGGCGGTCACGAAACAGACTTACCTCAAAGATACGCCAAGCTGACCTTTGGGTTCAGATGGCGGATTACTTTTCCGGCTAGAGTACCAAGGGGGCAAGCAGATTTACACCCCTCGCACGAGGGCGTGGTTCATGCCTCCACGCCCTAACTTAGAGTTAGGGCGACTAAGTTAGACTCAGGGAGTGACCTGTTTCGGTCACTCCCTCGCTCTCTCCCCACGGTCGGGAAAATATTTTTACCGGCAGGAACAAAACGCCATAGTTCATGTCGTATTAAATTGCAGGGGAATTCGATTCGTGATATGATTTCCCCATCTACCAGACAGAAATGTACTGAACCAAGAAAAACGGACATTGTCAAAAAGCCCCCAATCGTAGGATAATAAATACGATTGGGGGCTTTTTTATGGAAAAAAGACGATACACAAAGATGCGGCTAATAGAAACAGAAATAGATGAGTTGTTGGCACAGGGGAAAAGTCATAGAGAAATTGAAATACACTTTGGATTGCAAGGAGACCGCCCACTGCATAGTTTTCTGAAAAACCGCAGGCGCAAAGAGAAGAAAATCTTAGCAGGCATCCCCTTGCGGCCACAAGGAAGACAACCAAAAGGATATGTAAAACCAGAGATAGAAAAGGATTACGAAATAAAGCGCCTAAAGATGGAAAACACGCTATTGCGGGATTTTCTTCGGCTCGCTGGAAGGAGGTGAAAGCATCTATGAAATATCTAGTGATTTTTAGGCATCGAGAGAAATATCCTATTAGGTGTATGTGTCAGTTTTTTGGGGTGTCTCGTAGTGGGTATTACAGCTATCTGAGACGAATGGACAAGCCTGATCGCGACGAGCCAATGAGCATATTGATCCGCCGCTGTCAACAACAAGCACATCGAACATACGGCTATCGCAGAGTACATATCTGGCTAGAGCGGCGTGGAGTTACTTGCAACCCCAAAACTGTGCTGCGGATAATGAACAAATATGGCCTGCTTTCAGAAATACGCCGTCGCAAAAAATACATGACTATGGGGCAACACCTGCATAAATACGAGAACCTAATGGGACGTAACTTTACGGCACAACGGCCCAATCAGAAGTGGGCAACCGATATTTCATACATTCATACAAGACAAGGGGTCTTGTATATCTCCGCCATACGTGACCTCTATGACAACAGCATAGTTGCCTACAAAACTGGCACAGAACAAACGGTCAACCTAGTTCTAAATACCATCCGCGAGGCCAAGTCAAAAGAAACGGTCGCCGCAGGGTTGCTCCTCCACAGCGACCAAAGGTTTCAATATACCTCTCACAGCTATTTCACCCTAACGAAAGAATACGGGATAACTCCATCTATGTCAAGGCGTGGTAATTGCCTTGATAATGCTATGGCTGAAAATTTCTTCTCCATTCTTAAAGCAGAGTGCATTTCAAGGCAGAAGCTAGACAGCTTTCAGCAAGCACGTTCACTCATTGACCAGTATATTCATTTCTACAAGCACGAATGCATTGAATTAAAAACGCGCCTGACTCCATTTGAAAAACGGCGTCAGGCTACGTAATTTCATGATTTCCTGCGAACGGGGCTTTTATCCTCTGTCTATTTTTGCTGGTTCAGTACAAAATGGGGGGGGATTATCTTGGACTGGAACAACTACGAAGAGCGCCGTCAGGTGCTTGCTCCGCTCCATTACCTGCCCCTGTTCTATCTACTGCCAGACGAGCTTGCCATCGCTCGAAAGCTGGACGACTTTCCTCGTGATCCACACAAGATAATCACAGATGAACGGTGGTAAGACTTCTACCATGACAAGTTCTTCCAATCCCGCCTGATGGGCGCTTGGGGCTGGCTATGTGGCAGGGACTCGGCATCAAAGGCAGTGTGGAAAGCTATTCTATCAATGACCCATTCGTGCTGATGGTATTCAACCTTCCCATATGGGCGGCGCTACTTGCCGAGATGGGCATCACAACGAATTTACTCGCCTCATACCCGCCCGAGAAAGAGATTCCATTCTTAACGATGGACGAGGCCGTTTACAATGCCGGTCACTTCATCCATCGTTTTTGGGAGCATCCGCAACTTCGGATGCGAGAGGTCCGGGAGGTAGCCAAGACCCACCGCGACCACAGAGATTTCTCTGCGGTGAACAGTCCTGTGAAAACAGATTTCCACAGGAAATGGTATCACACCAGAGCCAAGATCAAGACCCAATCCATATATGACGAAGAAGGCAACGCCGTGTATGCCCCATACATACCAAATGAGTTTGCGGAGGTGGAGCTCCGCATCTGGTTTGGAGAATTTTTGAAACGCTTGGACGAGCGTGACAGGACAATCGTTCGGTTTTTGGAGGAGGGATACAATCAAGAGGAGATCGCCCGAATGCCAGGCTACGCCAACCACAGCGGCGTATCAAAGCGGGTAACATCAATACGAAAGGAGTTTGAGAAGTTCAGAAGAGAGTAAGAGCCGCTTGCGAAATGCAGGCGGTATTTTTTGATGCAACACAGAAAGGGAAATTACAATTTGAAGAAAAATCTAAGAAGAAAGATACAACAAATCTTCCGAGTGGATGAATCTGAACTCGCCCTTATCAAAGAGAAAATGGAGACAACCAACATCCGCAACAAGGAAGCATATTTTCGGAAAATGGTGCTGGACGGCTATGTCCTTCGCCTTGACTTCTCCGATGTGAGGGAAGTGACTCGGCTACTATCCAACGCCACGAACAATCTCAATCAGATCACCCGGCGGGTGAACAGCGGTGGCAATACGCACGCATCAGATATTCAGAAAATACAGGCAGATTACGAATTGCTCTAGGGACAGGCAAAATTGATTCTGAAAAAGTTGGCGAAGATATGATATGCACAAAGAAGTCCTGTGGGAAGAGCGTAATTCGCTCTCAAATGGTGCGCTTCCCATTCGAGCAGACGGCGAAAGCCGGCTTGAAAATTGGGTGCATCAACGGACAATTTAGTGGGGTTGGGCTACTGCCCAACATGTACAGTATGGCGATAATGATAGCGCCATGCCTTGCTTACCAAGGACAAACCCAGCGGAAAGGATGAATGATAGATTGACAATAAGAATCAACGAGAACGGAGACCTTACAGCCAAAATTCCCTTTTGGTGGGAACTGCCGACTGTTACACTCTGCAAGGAGGTTGCCGGAACAGAGTACAGCATCAGCGGTAGCTACGATGGCACACAAACTCTGCCGGCAAAGCTACTACGCCTGATGGAGCAGGAGGCGATAGATATCTAGATGACAAATTCTCCAAAGTGCGCTATAATTTCAATTAACCCTATGGCAGACTGCCCCGAAAAGGAGGCAATAGATATGCGGCAGTCTGAATATATCACAGCTTTGTATCTTCGTCTATCAAGAGACGATGAGCTACAAGGTGATTCCAACAGTATCGTCAATCAAAAAGCGATGCTAGAGAAGTCTGCGAGGGAAAACCGATTCTCGAACCCAACTTTCTTTGTGGATGATGGTTACAGCGGCACCAACTTCGACCGTCCGAAGTGGAACGAACTGCTGGAGCAGGGCGAAACCGGAACGGTCAAGACGATCATCGTCAAGGATATGTCGAGGCTCGGCAGAGATTATTTGAAGGTGGGATTTTGCACCGAAGTCATGTTTGTTGAGAAGGGTATCCGCCTTATCGCCGTCAACAACGGCATCGACAGTGCCAATCAACAGGACAGTGACTTCACACCATTTCTCAACATTATCAATGAGTGGCAAGCAAAGGATACGAGCAAGAAGATTCGAGCCGTGATGAAAAGCAAAGGCGAATCCGGCGAATACCTCTCCACCCTTCGGCTATATGAAAAGCCCGGAGGACAAGAAGCGGTGGATTGTAGATGAGGAAGCGGCACGAGTAGTGCAAAGAATCTTCGCCCTCTGCTTGGAAGGTTTCGGACCGACACAGATCGCCAAGATGCTCAAGTCGGACAAGGTGTTATGCCCGCCTGCTTATTGGGTAGCACAAGGCCGCAAGGTGGTCAACCCCATCCCTGACAATCCTCATCACTGGCACTCTGACACGGTAGCCACCATTTGGGAGCAGAAGGAATATCTCGGACACACGGTGAACTTCAAGACCTACCGTGCTTCGTACAAGCAGAAAAAGAAACGAGACAATCCGGCGGAAAAGCACCTTGTGTTCGAGAATACCAATGAAACCGTCGTGGATGTTGGGACTTGGGAGAAGGTGCAGGAACTGCGGAAACACAAACGCCGCCTGACAAAAAACGGGTAAGACCAATATGTTTTCCGGTGTCGCGCACTGTGCTGATTGCGGAAAGAAACACTATTATTGTACCAGCAAGCACTTTGAGGCACGGCAAGACCATTTCGTCTGTTCGACCTCTCAGACGAAGGGCATTGAGGTCTGTTCCAAGCACTTCATCCGTGCTGTTATCTTGGAGGCCATGGTGCTACTGCACTTGCAGTATGTGACGGACTTTGTGGCGCACTACGAGGACGAATTTCGCCACAGAGTGAACGCCAAGCGTAGCTAATGAGGCGAAGAAAGAAGTCACCCTCAAACGCAAGAAAATCGCCCAAGGCGAGAGGCGCATGACAGAGCTATCCATGTTGTTCAAGCGAATATATGAGGATCATGTAAACTCCAAGCTCTCCGAGGTACGGTTTTTGGAGCTGTCTGCCGACTACGAAGCGGAACAAACAGAACTCCAAGCCAAGTTGGAGCAATGGAAAACAGACCTTGAACGCCAAGAGCAACGCACCAACGATGTTGACCGTTTCGTTGAGAAGTGCAAGAAGTATGTTGGATTGGAAGAGCTCACACCCACCATCCTCAATGACTTGGTTCACAAGGTGTTCGGGGAAGCACCAGACAAGAGCAGTGGGAAGCGGAAACAGACCATGTAAGCTATGACTTGCTTGGGATTCTGCCATCTCTGGGCATTCGGGCGGCAGAGGCATTAAATGAAAGAAGGACGGCGAAGCAACCGCTACGCCGTCCCAAGAACAACCTATGCTGTTTTACTGCGGCTCAACTGCAGGCGGCGGGTGTTTCCTTATTCGCAGGTAATTTATAATGGGGCAGTGCGGTTATCGTTTGATCCTTGTAGGGGACGCTGCCCTCAGTGTCCCGCATGTAACAAATTTGCAGGGCACAAGCGGATGTACACCTAGGCTGATACCGCAGGACGCCGAGGGCGGCGTCCCTTACTAAATATCAAAAAGCCAAGTGACAAAACTGTCACTTTCAAAGCACCCCACAGTCACCGAATTGTCACTTTGCCTTGTTACAATAGCCACATCGAAACAGCAGGAGGAAAAATCACATGGCTATTCTACAAGTAAAAAACTTAACAAAAACATACGGCAAAGGAGACACCACCGTCACAGCCCTCGGCGGTGTCTCCTTTTCTGTGGAGAAAGGCGAGTTTGTCGCAATCGTTGGAGCATCCGGCTCCGGTAAGTCTACACTCATGCACTTAATCGGCGGCGTTGACCGACCGGATTCGGGGCGCGTGATCGTAGACGGAAATGAGATCTACGAACGCAGTGAAAGCGAACTTGCCATCTTCCGGCGGCGGAACATTGGGATCGTTTACCAGTTCTATAATCTGATCCCCACACTCACAGCGGAAGAAAATATCATGCTGCCCTACCTCTTAGACAATCGCCGTCCGGAGAAAAGCAAACTGCAAGAGATTTTAGATACCATCGGCCTCTCAGATCGTGCCAAGCACTTGCCCAGTGAACTCTCAGGCGGACAGCAACAGCGGGTCTCCATCGGCAGAGCGCTCATCAATGACCCAGCCATTATCCTAGCTGACGAGCCAACAGGGAACCTAGACAGCAAGGCAAGCCGGGAAGTGATGGACTTGCTGAAACTTTCCAACAAACGCTACAATCAAACGCTGCTTGTCATCACCCACGATGAAAAAATCGCCCTGCAAGCGGACCGGATCATTACCATTTCTGACGGATTCATCCTCCGTGACGAGGTGGTGCGCTGATGAAACTGACTAGGAGACTCGCAAAGAGTCAGTTAAAGATCAATCGTCGACGCACCATTTGGACAATACTGGGGATTATACTTTCCACAACAATGATAGCCACCGTCTACGGCCTTGTGGCAAGTGTTCGAGGTCTCGTAGAAACCATATGGGAGGGATCAGTGCTCCGTTTGCACTATGAGGCTATGCTGGCGGGCTTAGGGGTGATTTTAGGCTTTGTCATTATCACTTCCTCCATTGTCGTACTCTCAAATGCCTTCCGTGTAAGCGCGAAAGAACGCACGATGCAGTTTGGCATTCTGAAGAGTGTAGGTGCAACAAAAAAGCAGATCACACAAACCGTCCTCAGTGAGAGCATCCAGCTCTCTCTGATCGGCATTCCCATCGGAATCCTTGCCGGACTAAGCATTCAATTCATAGGCGTAGAGCTCATCAATCATTTTCTATCTGACATTTTCCAAAGCGCGAGACCGGATGCAAGCTTGTCTGTACCGTTTGTGCTGTCATGGCAGATGCTCTTGTTGTCCGTTGCGCTCTCCATTGCCACGGTATCGTTATCCGCTTGGCTCCCGGCGAGAAAGGCGTCTAAAGTCGCCGCTATTGACGCCATTCGCGGCGCGGGCGAGGTGAAAGTCACAGGCAAAAGCACACGCGCCGGTTGGATGATAGGCAAACTCTTCGGTTTTGAGGGCACACTCGCAGCCAGATCCCTCAAACGAAGCCGGAGAAATTTCCGAGCAACTGTTGTGGTACTAAGTCTCAGCGTTGCGCTCTTTATTACCCTCGGATCCTTTGTGACTCAAATGAATCGGCTTACATTACTAACCTTGCCGGACATGGAGGCAAATGTAACGGTTGGCTACCACTCTCACCAACGCTGGACAGAAGACGAAGACGGTACCGTGCTCACAGAATTTACTGCGATCAGCAGAGAAGTGGCCGACACGATCACCCGCCGATTTGAAGCATATACAGGTGCGCCTGTCTTCGGCTTAGGCCGTGACGGTTGGACGTATAGTACAATACTACCAAGGGAAATGCTTACACCTCAAGGATTGGAAAGGATGGAGCAAATCAGCCTTGAACCCATCGGAGAAGAGCAATGGTTCTCTGTCCTCCTCATGACAGTCGATCAAACCCATTACGCCCTGCTTGCCGAGCGGGCGGGGGTACCTCTCGGGTCTAACATTCTGGTCAATCACGTCAGAACCAATACGCCGGACGGCAGAAGATGGGAATTTGAACCCCTCCGCTTCTCAGGTCAAACCCTAGAGCTTTCTTCTCGATACGATGGAGGAACACGTGAGCTACCCTTACACGGGGTACTCAGCATAGGAGAAGTGCCAAATGAAATCATGCACGAAGGTACCCAAGATATCACCATCATTGTACCGGACGAACCCCCGGCAGTGACGCGTTATCTCTGGTTTGTATCCGCCGAAGATCCCACTTCCTTTTCCGACTATGCCTTTGACCTGATCGGAGAGATAGACTTTGGAGAGGGCGGCAACTGGCATGTGTTTAATTCCCAGCAGGAACAAGAGATGATGCGTTCTCTTATCACCTTGATTACCACCTTCGTCTGGGGCTTTGTAGCGCTCCTGACACTGATTTACCTGACCAATATCATCAGCACAATTGCAGCCAATGTACAGTCACGGGCGAAAGAGTTCGCGGTATTGCAAAGTGCCGGCATGACCCACGGCGGTCTAAACCGTATGCTCAATCTAGAGAGTGTGTTATCCTCCATCAAATCCCTCTTCATTGGTGTTCCCCTTGGAATCTTAGGCGCTTACTTCGTCTATCTCGCCGTAGCAAGAGCTGCACAGTTCAATTTTGCCCTGCCTTGGATTGCCATCGCCATCAGCATTCTCGCGGTACTCACACTCACATGGATTGTCATACGCTACGCCGCAAAACAGCTTAGAAAGCGGAATATTGTAGACACAATCCGCGGAGAGAGCGGCATGTGATCCATCTTAGGGAAATCTTAACTTTTCAAAGCCTTGAACTTTGATTTTACTTGCTAAACTGTCTCTTAACCTTAAAACGTTAGGAGACAGTTTAACATGAATAGAAAAAGAGGAAGAAAACCAAAGAGGCGTTTATTCAAAGTATTTATATTCGCGGTGTTAGCAGTCAGTGTTTACGCATTTTACACATTTATAATAGCCGGAAACGGTGGAGAGCATATCTTGGCGGATAGAAGCTCGGCAAGAGCAGCCTCACCCACGCGCTTACAGGCAGAGGAATCTTCGAATAGACCGCCGGCAGACTTTCCACTGTTTACCGCCGAAGTTTCAGTCAACAACATCGAGGATACCCAGTATTTGAAACTTGTTAACCGAGACCGGGGGATCACAGCACCCGTATGCAATACACGACTAACCACAGTTTGGCCGGACATGCCTGCAAGAGCATCCTATGTGAGTTTACATAAGACGGCATTTTCAGCTATGCGAGAACTCTTCACAGCGGCGCAAAACGCGAACATAAACGGCCTCTTTATCGCAAGCGGCTACCGTACGCATGAGGAACAGCGCTATCTCCACGACAATGCCGTAGACAAAGCCTATGTTATGCCACCGGGACATAGCGAACACCAACTGGGACTTGCTGCCGATATTCTATCAAGCGCGGATATCCCCAGCATGAGAGGCTCTGAAGAGGCCAGATGGCTTGCGGAAAACGCACCTGAGTTTGGTCTAATCCTTCGTTATCCAGAGGACAAAATAGACATCACAGGCGTTCCCTACGAACCTTGGCACTTCCGCTATGTGGGACGAGTCCATGCTTGGTTCATGGGACAGAGAGATTTTGTGCTGGAAGAATACATTGCATATCTGCAAGCAAATGGCGGTTATCAAGCGGAATTTGCAGGAAGAACATACTACGTCTTGTATCAGCGGCCTGAAAATGGTATGATTTTCGTACCGGAACATAGTAACTTCTGGATCTCTTCCGCCAACACAGGCGGGTATATTGTGACTGCTTGGAGGTAGACACTTGAAATACAGAGTCTTGATCTGCGACGATGACACAGACATTTTAGCCGCATTAGAAATCTATTTGTGCCAAGAGGGCTATGAAGTAATTCGCGGACAGACAGGCCTAGATGCGGTGGAAGCTGTAAAAAGCCAGCCTGTTCATCTGATCCTGCTTGATGTAATGATGCCTAAAATGGACGGAATCGAAGCCGCAGTTAAAATTCGGGAAAACAGCAATGTGCCGATTTTGTTTCTATCCGCAAAAAGCGAGGACACAGATCGGGTACTAGGCCTAAACATGGGCGGAGATGACTACATCACAAAACCATTTAACCCGATAGAACTGTTGGCTCGAGTAAAAGCGGCGCTCCGGCGATATTCTCGCTTGGGAGGTCTGGAGGGAGCGATCCGGACCCCAGCTGATGTTGGCGTATACCAAACCGGCGGTCTCGTCCTAGATGACAATCAAAAGCGTGTTACAGTAGACGGGGAAGAAGCACCACTCACGGCTTTAGAATATAACATCTTGAAATTCTTAATGAGCAATATGGAGTGCGTATTCTCCTCCGCGCAAATCTACGAAACAGTTTGGGGAGAGCCAGCCTTTCATGTGTCGAAAACAGTGTCTGTACACATCCGGCATATCAGAGAGAAAATTGAAATCAACCCGAAAGAGCCTCAGTATTTGAAAGTGATTTATGGACTGGGCTACAAGGTGACGCGGTATGATTAAACTTCTTTGTCATCCCATCACAAAGCTCTTACTGTTCAGCGGCGGATTTACCTCTGCCATTTTGATACTACGCGCTATAAATCTCACCTTTGACCGTGCAGTGTCATTTGCCATCAGCCAAGTCACCTTAATGCAACAGCCGCTTTATGCAGGTGTATTCTACGGACGTGGCTTTGTAATGTTTGCGCTACTTTTCCTCATCTGTGCGGGGACTCTGCTTGTTTCCGTTTGGATGACGAAGCCAAAGCAACAGGGGACAAAGCTCCTGGGGCTGTGGCGGAATATTGACTTTTTCTTACTCGTCATGTTAGCAGCGTTAATCGCTCTGTTTTCCATTGTTGGTTTGCGTCTGTTCTATGCCCCGGGCAGTGCGCATCTTAACATCCAACTCTACGAAATCTTAGGTCTGCCATTTATTGCCTATACAGCCGCAATGGTTACAGTAAGCGAATTTGTAGCACGAATCCGCGACAAAGACTTATTGCGCACCTTGTATTGGCCTCGCTTTTTCCGCTTGTATCCCGTCTGGAAACCCTTGGGTTTACTTCTGTCTCTGCTCCTGATCGGCAGTATGATCGTGGTGCTTGCAACAACACGAGAGATTGTCAGCGCAATCTCTTTTGATCCTTGGCCTGCGCATAATTTCAGAATTACCAGAATCCCCTCTGCCGTGCCGACGGAACTCTTACTGCCCTTTTCTCTGCTCACGCTGATCTCCACAACCTATCTTGTGACTTTTGTGCTAAATCTCTCTGCCAAATATGCCGAGGCCAGCGCGGAAAAAGTCCGTGCAGAGCGGTTGAAGAGTGAACTCATAACAAATGTATCTCACGACATTAGAACACCACTGACCTCTGTAATCAACTATGTAGATTTACTCAAAAAGCTTTCTCTTGAGGGAGAGGCTGCCGAATATGTTTCCGTCCTAGACCGAAAGTCCGATCGTCTTAAAATGCTGATTGATGATTTGATCGATGCCTCCAAAGCGGGGACAGGAAATGAAACCGTCTTGATGCAGCCGGTCAATCTAAACGAGATCCTAGGCCAGATCGCAGGCGAATTTGAAGACAGCTTTGCAGTGAGAGACTTAAGTCTTGTGCTGACACAAACAGACGAGCCAATCATGATCAGCGCCGACAATCGGCATCTATGGCGAGTACTAGAGAATCTGTTTTCAAACGCCGCGAAATACTCCCTTCCCGGAACCCGGGTGTTTGCCAAGATCAGGTTCAATGAGAGTGGGAAACCGATGCTCACATTGAAAAACACCTCAGAGGCACCGCTGGATTTAGCAGGGGACATCTTAACCGAGCAATTCATCCGCGGCGACCGTGCCCGGCAATCCAAGGGGAATGGCTTGGGCTTATATATTGCAAAAAACCTTGTAGAGCTGATGGACGGACAGTTCGCAATCCAAGTGATGGGTGATTTGTTTATCCTTGAGATAGAATTTTGTGGTGACGAAGAAGAGTAGGCTATGAAATTATGTATTTTGGATGTGGTATAATCTTTTTGTTCGGGCGGGTAGCGCAACGAATTTATATTTGTAACGGAAAGAGTGTACAATAATAGAGCAGTTAATGGAAGGGGCAGTTGACAGTATGCAATTTGATAGAAGTGCTTGGATAAAATACTGTAGAATTAGACACATTTTGTGTTGTTTATTTATTTTAGGCGCAATAATATTTTTCATAAATATGGAGGTATTTACGGAGCCGGATAATATTCTTGGGATATTTGTTTTTTGTATTCCAGTTGCGATTATTAGTATTATATACTGTGTAGTGGGCTTCTTTAATGATAGACATTATCAGATAAGGATTAAAAGTGATGGGCTACACTACAGAAGCAGGACAGCAAACATTCTCTCTCCTTCGTTTTTCACATATACAGTTACAGGAATTTCTAGTTATAAGGAAACAAGCCGATATTTCACAGTTTTTGGTAAAATAGAATGGACTCAATCCGGACAAACCAGCTATGAAAGCAAGAAAGTTAAAATACCCAAGATGTTCTCGAATATGCATTTGTTAAGAGATTATTTAGATGAAAATTCGTAAAATTATTGATATAATGGGAAAGAGCAACAATTTACATAATAAGCAATTTCAAACCCAAAGCCCAGTTTACCCTGCATAGCGTGGGTATCAAAAATTTGTACAGCAAAAAGCCCGCCACGGCCCCGTTCAGGAGAGTTGTGGCGGGCTTTTTTGCTGTTTCGGGAGAAAAACCCTTGACAAACGTAACCATATGGCTATAGAAGTTTTTTCGCTTGCCTATGAAAGTCCCGGATACAAATCCACAAGCTTCTTCACATAGAGCAAACTGTCTTCCAAATCAACAAAGGTATCACGCTCATAGGAGAGGTCATGATCCGCAACCAGCCACTCCGGCTTACATGCCAACACAGCGGGCATATACTTAGCGAAATCTACAACACCATAGCCCGTAGGGCGAAACTCAAAGAAGTTGTAGTCAGCGCCGCCCCGCTCATAGCCCAGTGCAGGCGCACTGGTGAGACGCATAGGGGCGGTGGCATAGTAATCTTTGAGGTGTATAATCGGGCAGCGGTCACGATACTTCTCTAAGAAATAAGAAGGATCCCCGCCGCCAAGCTCAATCCAACCCAAGTCCGGTTGGAATTTCATCAGATCCGGATCGATAGAGTCCAGAATGCACTCCAGCACGTACTTCCCATCAATCACAGGGCCGTCTGTCAAGTCATAGCCGTGGTTGTGGTATAGAAGTTGCATCCCAGCGATCTGGCACTCTTTTGCAATACGAGTGATTTCTCGGACAGTTTCAGGAAAATGCGCCCCGCCGGGCAAATGATCTGGCGGAATTTTATCCACCGTAATGTAAGGTGCATCCAAGTATGCCCGAGCTTTGATGACATTCAGCGTGTCGCTCACAAACTCTGTATAAGGCACATGGTCACATACAACCCGAATGCCCGACGCGTCACAGACCTCTTTGAGCTCCTCCGGCGTTTTACCGAAGAGACCATAAAGCTCAAGTCCATCAAAGCCGCAAGCGGCAATACGGGGGATCACGCTCAGAATATCACCCGCGTGACCGTCACGGAACAAAAAGGTGGGAGAGGAATATTGAATCATGGTATAGTTGCCTCCTTATTCGGGATTGCGCTGATGGAACTGCAAAGCTTCAATAATAAAGCGATTGCGGCGATCAGCCAGCGCTTCCATACTTTTGATTGACCAGTCATAAAAGCCCTTGCCAGACTTCGCGCCAAGTTCTCCTGCGGCTATCTTTTCATCAAAGCACTTTGCAGGAGTGGTAGCAGCAGAGATATCCGGCAAAACGGTTGCCTGTACATTGCGGCAAAGATCTACCCCCACAGCATCTACGTGTTCAAGCGCGCCCCAAACAGGGAAGCGGATTCCCATACCCATTTTGATGGCAAGGTCTACGTCTTCCGGCTCACAGAGTCCCATCTCCACAATGCTGGTCGCTTCCCGGATCACGGCTTGCAGAATGCGATTTGCCAGCTGACCGGGTAAGTCCCGCTTCACGATGACAGGCGCTTTGCCCCAGTTTAGAAGCAGTTTTTTTGCATCTTCCGCCAAGACAGGGTTTGAACGGTCACCAATTACGATTTCAACAAGGGGAACCAAGTGCCCGGGGAACCAGAAGTGTGCAGTGAGCGCACGCTCCGGGTGGTGCGCCATATCTGCGGCAATATCTGTGATACGCAAGCCCGAGGTGTTGCTCAAGATGATGACCTCTGGTGGCAGAAATGCATCTAACTGCGCAAACAAGGCTTGCTTTGCTTCCAAGTTCTCAAAGATAGCCTCAATCACATACTTAGCCTCCGCACATGCTGTCTCTAGATCATCTGAGGCGGAAATAAGTGTGCGCGCCTTTGCAGCAGCTTCCGGATCGGCAAGATTGTGTGCTTCCAGCTCATCAATACAAGCAAGCGCCTTTTGCAGTCCCCGCTCTGCGGCCTCCAGATTTGCGTCCAATAAAATTGTCCGGTGACCGGCAAGAGCGCTGCGGCTGGCAATGCCGCTGCCCATAAGGCCGCTGCCGATAATTAGGACTTTATCTCTGCTCATGCCTTATTCCTCCCCGTTCGGGAAGAGTACGACTTTCACCGCGTTCTCTTTGCGATGGACAAAGGTATCTAGAGCTTTGTCGAAGTCTTCCAAGGCAAAACGGTGGGTAATCAAGTCTTTCACAACAATCCCGCCGCTGGCAAACAGGGTCAATACCTTTTTGCTCACATTGGGATTCGCCCGAGAACCGGTAATCATGATCTCATTATGGGTGGTGTATTTAAATGGAATCTCTTCCTGCACATCCGCATTCGCCACACCGAGGAGTGTGATTTTACCGCCTTTGCGGCACATGCGGATCGCTTGGTTCAAGGTGCCTTTCGCACCAGAGCACTCAAACACTTCATCCGCCCCGATTTCAGTCAAAAGCCGTACCTGTTCAACCGGATCAACCGCGTTGATGTCCACAATCTTATCCGCACCCAGCTCTTTCGCGGACTGTAAACGGGAACCGCGCCCAACTACGATGACGCGGGCAGATCCCATAGCCTTTGCAAGGCGCATGGCACAAAGCCCAATGGGACCCGGACCAATCACAACAGCAGTACCGCCGGGACGGATCCCGATTAACTCCAAGCCGTGGAGTGCAACACCTGCGGTATCTACCATAGAAGCCTCTGCAAAGCTCACGCCTGCTGGAATCTTCTTCACACTCTTAATCGAATACTTCGCATACTGCGCGTAAGCGCCGTTGACACGGAAGCCGTAGTGCGCGTGACCCAAATCTTCTCTACCGTAGTTGAGACAAATGGTATAGCGGCCTTCTAAGCAGTTTTCGCAGAACCCGCATCCTTTGTGCGCTTCACCGGCGACCCGGTCACCGATCGCGAGACCAGAGACACCCTCTCCAACTGCCACAATCTCACCAGACCACTCATGACCGGCGATAAAGGGGTAGGCGGGGGGCCACTCACCGGCGAGACCGCCGCGAATGATTTCCGGATCACTGCCGCAAATGGCAACGGCGCGGATTTTACACAAAACTTCTTGATATCCGGGGCTTGGAACCTCGACCTCTTTGATTTCGAATTTCCCGGGCGCAGTTAGCACACAGGCTTTTGCAGTTTTTGGAATTTGCATACTCATGAGTTTTCCTCCGTTCAAGTTGTCATGTTAAGGTATCAGTATGAAAAAAGTATAGAACAATGGATTTGAAAAGTCAATATTAAATGTAAACGTATTCATTGGAAAATGATTGAGATAAAAGAAAATTATAAAATATAGCTGAAAATAGGTGGCTTGATTTAGTGCAAACGACAATTGACAGAAGAATAACAATAGAATTATAATGATTTTACGCTGAAATGATAAATGAAAGCGAATTCATAAATTCATTTTGTTTTCATGTGAAAATGAATGGAAGATATTATGAAAAGAAGTTTTAGGAGGAAGATGAAAATGAAAACGCGTAAAGTATTAGCCCTACTACTGGTTCTCCTCATGGTGTTACCTCTCATGGTCGCCTGTGGAAACGACACACCAGATCCAACACCGGCACCAGCCACACCAGCTCCGGCAGATGAAGCACCGCCGGAAGAAGCGCCGGAAGAGCCAGAAGCAAGCTACCTCCCTCATGACGAGAGCGTAGAAATCCGCTGGCCGAACATCATTGATGTTGACAGAACCGTACATGCGAACCGTCCTTTCCGCATTGCCTATGCAAACTGGAACGATGAAAACTCTGTTGCCATCATCGTACGTGACAGCGTAGTAGAAGCTGCACAGTTCTACGGCCTAGAAGTTGTCGTAATGGACAACCGTCAAGATCCGCTGCAAGCTATGACAAACGCCCAAACAGCCATCCAAATGGAAGTTGACTTCTACCTGAACTTCAACCAAGACGAGTCAATCAATGCTGCCATCGCAGAGCTTCTCGAAGAGAACGGCATTCCGATGATCTCTCTGCAAACCATGGCACGCATCGGCGTTGACCCAGCTTACCACGTAAACAACCCTGAAATCGGTTACATCTGCGGCGAAATGCTCGTAGAAGAAGCACAACAAAGATGGCCTGACACACCGGAAGAAGAGATCATCCTCTTCATCGCAGGACATCCAGAAGCCGGCGTGAACTTCATCCAACGTGCAGAAGGCGTGATTGACGCGGTTACAAGCCGTATGCCAAATGTCCGCGTTGTTGAAATCTCAACAGACGGAAGCCCAGAGACAACACGTCAGCGTACAGCAGACTTCTTGACAGCCCACCCACAAGGCAAAATCCTCATGTGGTGCCACATTGACCAAAATACCATGGGTATGCTAGCTGCCGTTCGTGCTGCTGATAGAGAAGATGATGTGATCATCACTTCTTTCGGTGCAAACCCTGTTATCTTCCACGAACTGCTTGATCCAGACTCAGCCGTCATCGGTACCGTTGCCCAGTTCTCTGAGCGTTTCGGTTGGGACATTCTACCTATGCTGATCCGCCACCTAAACGATGGAACTCCAATTCCACTCACCACCATGCCTCCAATGGCGATCATCACAGGAGAGAACCTAGAGCATTATTTCCCTCAATAAGATATTACGATAGCAGAACAAGTCTCGATAAGGCGCACCCGCAAACAATGTGTCTGCGGGTGCGTTCTAAGTAAGTTGTAGTTAACCCGCTTGAAACACGCCGTGTTTTTCGAGTGAGTTAACTATACAAAGAGCCCTATGAAGGAGGGTCGCTGTTTTGGAAGACAAGTATGTATTAAGCGCTGAAGGAATTTACAAGTCTTTCGGTGAAGCAAAGGTACTAAAAAACGTAGAGTTCAAACTCCGCGAAGGAGAAATCCACGCCCTGATGGGTGAAAATGGAGCAGGGAAATCAACTTTGATCAAGATTATATCCGGCGTCTACACCAAAGACGCGGGTGCTGTAAGGATTGCGGGAGAAGAGGTCACATTCCACACGCCGAAAGACGCAATCGACGCGGGACTTCGGGTTATCCATCAAGAGATTAGCCTAGTTCCCACAATGACAGTAGCAGAGAATATTTACCTGGGGAATTTTCCCCGCAACGCAAACAAAACAATCAACTGGAACAAGATGAACCAAGACGCAAAAGCCGTCTTAGATCAGCTTGGGGAGTCGATTTCTGTCACGACAAAAGTGCGCAACCTTACAATAGCAGAACAGCAGATTGTGGAAATCGCAAAGGCCTTGAGCGTAAAGCCGAAGGTGCTCATCATGGATGAGCCGACGGCGGCGCTCAATGACCAAGAGACTGCCAATCTGTTTAAACTATTAGCCCGGCTCAAAGAGAGCGGTGTTTCCATCATCTATATCACCCACCGCTTTAGCGAAGTATATGAGCTGTCTGATCGAGTCACCGTGCTCCGAGACGGAGAGTTTATCGCCTGTTTGCCCATCGCAGAGATCACAGACGAGGGTCTCATCAAAATGATGGTGGGGGAAGAGAAAAGCGCCGCCTTTACGAGACGTAAGGTGGAAAAAGGGGAAGAGATTTTCACCATTCAAAACCTGTCTGCGGAAGGAAAGCTGGAAGACATCTCCCTTTCCGTTCGCCGTGGTGAATTGGTTGTGGTCTTCGGTTTGTTCGGCGCAGGACAAAACGAACTCTGCCGCGCGGTATTCGGCGCTATGCCATATGACAATGGGGAGATCCGCTTGCATGGGAAAGAACTCAAAGTCAAAACCGTAAAAGACGCCTGTGCCGCTGGGATCGGTTATGTGTCAGACGACAGAAAGGGTGAGGGAATCATCCCTCTGCTCTCCGTTGGAGAAAACATCTGTCTCCCGGCTTATGCAGGCAAGCTATCGAACAAAGGATTCTTACGTCTAGAAAAAGTCAAACAACTCGGACGGCAGTTTTTTGATAAGCTGGGTGTACGTTGTTCCGGGACGAAACAGGCAGTCGGTTCTCTCTCAGGCGGCAATCAGCAGAAATGCGTAATCGGCCGTTGGATGGCGAATGACGCGAAGCTCTTGATTTTAAACATGCCCACAAGAGGCGTAGACGTAGGTGCCAGAGCTGAGATTTACAGAGCCTTGGAAGATCTCGCGGAAGAGGGCGTAGCCGTCTTGGTAATCTCTCTGGAAATGCCAGAGGTTTTGAGCATTGCGGACCGCATTTACATCATGCACGAACATCGGATCGTAGCGGAAGTTGACCGCGCAGAGGCGACCCAGGAGTATCTGCTCAGTAAAGCTCTGGGCGTCAAAACTGCGGAAGCTTAAATGTCCCATTTTTATAGATATGTGTGAAACTTGAGGAGGTTTGAACAATGGCTGATAAAGTCATGCTGACAAGCAAGGAGAAAAGACGTAAGCTTCAGCAGCGGTTTTTAGATTCGATTCTGTTTATACTCGCAAT
>Ga0131853_10000921_pt1 | contig 53249 bp, 52 predicted proteins | sample TergutLab28metaG_FD_92764 | JGI IMG/M metagenome (GOLD analysis project Ga0131853, IMG submission 92764) | Labiotermes labralis P1 segment gut microbial communities from Petit-Saut dam, French Guiana - Lab288 P1 (version 2) (version 2) | ecosystem: Host-associated > Arthropoda: Insects >...
CGCTAGCTCCTGAAGATGGACGTATTAACATCTGAAACATGTTGAGCAATATATAATAAAGCAAGTGTCATCTAGTTGGTCAACCTTTATTCAAATATCAAGATGATGCACGGTCCAATACGCGTAAGATTCAATTATTGTTAGTTTCAAGTTCATCAATTTTAGCTTTCAGTTATTCCTTCTTTTTGTTCCTGGCATGTCTGCTACCTTCATGTCTTACATTGTTCAGATTATCTACAGTGCTTTGGTTTGGACCCTGTACCCACTGCATTTTAGCCTGCCTCCTTTGACCTAAAAATCCTAAACATTCTTGATCAAACCATAATTTATGCTGCTTCAATTTGTGTCGACCTAGAATCTCTTTAGCTGCGGTTTAAAGATCTCCCAAGCCCTATTTATGTCCTCATCATCACTTAAGTTCTCTAAAGCTGCAAACCTGCTCATAATCTCAATCTGATACTGTTTCCTAACTTCCAGATCATTTAGCTTCCTGATTTTAAATCTTTCCCCATCACTGACTTACTGCCAATCTTTCCCTAACTTATGCAACCACCAGATATTGATCAGTACCACAGTCAGCTCCCCTGAAATATCACACATTGAGCATACCTGAATGCAATCTCCTATCTACCAATGTGTGATCAATCTGGTTGTGAGTCTTCCCATCAGGAGAGGTCTAGGTGTACTTATGAATGTTTTGATGCAGGAACATCGTGCTCTTGAAAACCAGATTTTTTGGTGTGGCAAATTTTACTATTCTAACACCATCATCATTACTATGCTGATGTAGACTCTCATTCCCAATTGTCAGTTTGGACATAACTTCTCTCTGCAATTTTGCATTAACATCTCCTAACAGAATTTTCATACAATAACCTGCTACAATTCCTCATAAAAACTGTCTCCTGAGTCATCACCTTTCTCCTCAGCTTGATGCATGCAAATTGAAAGAAATGATATTGCACCAGCAACCTCAAATAAATGCGTACGACATCCTATCACTTACAAATTCTGCTCTCTTAACTGCTGACACTATTCTGCGGTGTACAAAAAATTCTGTTCCCAATTGATGAATTTTATTTATTTTTCCTTAAAAAAAATATAATCCCCTGCTCTTACAGTGCCTCCTTGTCCCACCTCACCTCCTGTACACCCACAAAATCAAACTTATACCTTGCTAATTTCCTCGCTACTGTTGTAAGGGAAACTGACCTATACATGCTCCTTACATTCCATGTACCAAATCTCATGTTCCTTTTCCATTGCCTAGGTCATAACAAAGAATCAGTCCAGGCCTGAGGCACACATATCCATTTTGTAACAAGGCCAGGTTTTACAGTGAGGATTTGTTAGAACCTTGCCCAACACCCAAGCTTGAGGACCACCCCTTGTCAGCTGTTCACGAGTGCTCATTCAATATATTCGCATCTACCCTCCACACTGGAGGCCATTCCTCCATTTGAAACCTGAAGATGCACTATGCCACAATGACAGGGACCAACTTATCAAGGGGGTCATGGAAACAAGAATTGAAGTACAAATGAAAAGTCAAAATCACTCCATTACACACATTACGACAGTATTTGTATTCTCATTCTCATCACCCTAAAGATGGTCTCATAAGTGTCTGAAAAATGTCAGTGATTACCATGTTATAAAAATTACAATCATAAATCCAAGGGCATTTGTTAGCCCTTTTAAAAAATTTTATACATCTGATTAATGCACAGAACACGTAACATATTATACAGGATAATGTTTGTTTAATAACATTTATTTATTCAGCTTTGGGGAATCGGTCTCAGAACGTTTTGAACAGACCCTATACATAGAAAGATATGCAGTCAAAATTCACATACCTAGTGAGACAACATGCAAAAAGCAGTAATCATACATAAATTATATAACCATTAAATGGAAAAGAAGCAAGAAAAATGTCCTAGTGCTTTTTCCATAACATAACATTAACCTGAATTTTCAGATCAACATTTATTAAGCCATCAATAAGAAACAGTCTGACAACTACTGGCTTAGAAACACTGACCAATACAAAAAATTTGAACACCAAAAATCAAACAAGCACTCACCACTACCATGGGATGTTTTAGAATTCCAAAAGATTTAACACCACTAACACTACTGGTGGAACATTTGTAACATGTACTCACATACACAAACCAAATAAGCTAAAAGGTAAAGTTCATCCTATAACCAGCCATGAAGGCACACAGGGTGAGTAGAAGTATAGCTCTACTTCCTTTAATCTTGGTGCCAGATGGGGGTGGGTAGTTAACACCATGCCCCAGTCACTTTACCCATGGGAATGACAGAGTACCCACTGTACAGGAGGTTTGGTGGGCCCCCCAGCCAGTCTGGACAGGTGCAGATAATCTCACCTCACCGGGATTTTATACCTGGACCATACAGTTTGCAGCATGTCACTATACCAGCTACCCTATCCCGGCCCATCAAGTCAAATAAGAGGCCCCAAAAGACAGAAAACAGAGGTTCAAAGCTACACTGAATGATCAAATACAGTGCAGTAAAAACAAGTCAGGTCTGCAAAACTATATGATCCTTTGTGGTAGTTTGAAGCTATCATTTTACAACAGTAAAAATTATGCTCACAGCTTCAGCATGAATGGGATGAACTGCAAACAGTACAGATGCTAGCAGAGCTGCCCGGTGGCTTGCCCCACCCAAAAGAAGGTTGAATATTGCAAGCGAAAGCACAGATACTGTTGCATGCAGAAACACATTCATCAGGTGAAATCCTCGAGGATGAAGACCACCAGCAAGCCAATAGTTCCACCTAGAGGCAGTACATAACAAGATTATAAAGTGATCTTTATTAAAAAACCAACTACAGTATCTGCTGAACACAACTTGTGTTTTACTTGTACACAATTCACCTACATGTACTGCATTTTGGACAAAATGTGAGTAAAAACCTAATATTAACTGCAGTGCATTAAATTAAAATGTGTGGACCTCCACTCATAGCAAATTGGAGTACCAGCAGTCCTTCCCTGTTTGCTTTTGTGAAATGTGGTCGGAGAAAACAGACAAATGGGACAACTTAAAATATATGTCCTTATACTATTAATTGTTAGGGAGCTATGGTACAAAGAAGCCTCAGATATATTCCTGTATTTTACCTCTTGGAAGTTCCAAGTTGTGATAATGGAAAAAAAATTCAATGCAAGTGGACAAAGGCAATACCTCTTGAATGATTGGTGGTAACAAAAACATTTATCACAAGCATCTAAAGTCAAATTCTAACCATTTTGGAAATAATGTGTGGTATCTTTTTCACTCCCATAGATTAAGGATTACATAGTTATTTAAACTCCCTCTCTAGGTGTGTTAGATAACAAGACATAAAAAATAAATGTCCACATTACAAAAATATGACACGCTTCCAGTCCATATGCATCCAGTCCACCTGGGCAATTAAATTACAAGATACTAAATGGGAACTGGAATGCACAACATTTTCTTCAAAGTAAGCTGATGGTATATAAGTCATTTCAAGAAACAAAAACTGTTGACTCAAGGTGGATATAGAACATGTTATACATCCTTAGTGCATTACAGCAAGTTACTTAAGCTGCATACTGAAACTGATCTCCAATGGAACTTCAACTTACACCTCTTTTGAAGACTGTATTTTTTAAAACATACTTACCTAAAAGAGATAACAGTAAGAGGACGATACGACTTGTGGCTTCCATTGTGGGTAAGCCGTGTACCCCAGAAATCGTTGTAGAATAGATTCATAATAGGTGTTTCAGGTTTCAGATCTTCATTATTTATAATAGCCTCTGAGTCATCAAAAACAAATCCTCCATCCAGAGAATTTATATAGCATATAACCCCTGCAGTACCGACCAATACAGCTGATAAGGACATAGGCACTCCTGGGGACAAGGTTAATTCATTACATCAAAATGTGCAGTGACAGGCCTGTCTTCCTGACAGCATAACTCTCAATTATGACACTGTTGCAAGAAACATGAATACATGTCATCACTGCCACATGTAAAATGTTCAGATAATAAGAAAATTACTTGAATTGGTAACTGGCACTTCAATTGGCAATTCTCAAGTATGGCCACAAAAATATTTACATGAACTATACAACACACTTAGAACTAACAAGATCCAGGCACACAAAAGTTTTATTTTCAACTACTGCAAACAGCTAGCATTTATGCTCCTACATGCTTCAGCTACCTATTGTAGCCATCATCAGGAAGCTACAATACTATAAAGACACAAGCAGCATGTCATAATTTGGTGAATGTTAAACATATATTCATTGCCTTTTTATAACAGATAAGTTAGGCTTAAGACTGTTTCTTGACTTCAGTGCCTTTTGCAGAACAACCTGAATATGCCAGTTGCAAGTTCAGCATATCTTATGAATACCATGAATGTTGGGTTACATTGTTAAAATATTAGCTTCAGATTTTATGACTCTTGGTTAACATTTTTGTTTGATGCACACACACACACACTTCAAGTACCCAATTACAGGTAAACCTTATTTTTGAAATGTTGCTGTTTTAACTCCTTTGTGCTGAACACCATCCAGTTAACACAAGTTTTTACAGTGATCGGAAGTACTGGTGTACATTATTGCTGAAAGGTACCTTGTTCACAATTCTGGGCAAAATAAGTCGGGAAGCGCAGGCACACTTTGTGCATACAGGACCTCAATCAACTTAATATTTATGTACAACCCAGCACACTCAAAACTGAACATACTATAGAAAGAAATCTTGGTAAATTACTCAAGAATCATTTAGTACTGACAGAGGTAAATGTGGGAGTGGCAGTAAGTCTTATTAGTATGTTCAATATTCTAAATCAGAATGCATGGAATCTATGATGTGGCAGCTACACACTTTGATTACATGCAACATTCTCAAACACCAGTTAGTCTTGTACAAGAGATTTTTCAAAGTCAGTGATTCAGGCAAACCCGGAAACTACTAACAATATAGCACATAAATTAAGAGCAATGTAAGTAAAATAACCAGCACTGTTTAAAAAATTTGTTTATTTCAGACAGGTCCTAAGACTGTATTTTTATTAATGATGCGTAACTTCCATTCTGTTGATCAGAAGATGCATTATGAAAAAACAATACATCAGATGCACAATAGTTATCACCAGGAACACTGTCATAACCCTCTCTTTGAAAGGAAACATAAGACAGATTTTTGTATTTCCCATAAATTGTTATAAGTGACTTAGGAATCTTTATGTATTAATGAATTCATTTACAAATTACAAAGTAAAGAGAAAATAATGATAAAAATGTTGGATGTGTTGTAAGATTGGTAGGGCTCTTACAGCTAGCCCTTATTCAACATAACAGAGGATATATTACTGAGCTATCTGTCTGTAACATATAAGACCTTGCAAAGTGTTGGAATGGTTTGCAATACATATAAACTCTGATTACTTTTAACTAAACTTCTATAGGCAGGACATTGGCCAACTGAGACTCCTTCAAACTAACATACATACATCATGCAACTTAAAAAATACTTACTGGGAAAAGGAAGGCTTGAATCCCAGGAAGGTTTAGTCAGTTTCCCATGTTTCCCATTCACACTACCATGATGAAGATGCATATCTTTTGTGATACCATTTAATGAAGCCTCAGCCACAACTTTCAGGTTCATGATCTGAAAAAAAACTGATATACAAACCTATAGAGTTAAATAACACCCCTCCCCCTCCTCCACAGATGGATTACAAAAGAGACGTTGCTTCAACTGAACCTTGTTTTTTAACATACCAAGGCACACAAATATTTTATTAACATGAACCATGACAAGAGACACAAGAAAACTACCTAACAAACCAAAGTGAAATCATCATGAAATTAACAATGATTCATCTGGGTTAGGATGGTGAAATGGGCTACAGGTGTTAATTTTACTACAATGGCAGAAATATTTTCTTCATCAGGTCATACAGACCAGCTACAAGGTTCACTCAGTCTCAAGATTACTTCTCCGCTAAGAAAACAGGCGGAAAATAAAGACGACCATTCACCTCCATCTACTGCCCAAAAAAGAATGCGTGGAGCTATACCTCCACTGCTCCATACATCCTCACAGCATACTTAAATGTCAGATGCAGTTATATATTTTTGTATTACCGGTTTATTATACGACACTGTTTGTTGCCCTGTAAAGTGCCGATTGATACGATTTTAAAAATTAACTGGAAATAATTCGGAAACGGTAGACGTAATAGGAAATACCATGGATCAGGAAATACTACCACGCACAGTATTTGGCTATCCGTGCTAAGAGCCACGAGGATGATACGTAGCGGCAAACAGTCAATGGATCGAAATTTGAATTTGCGACCTCCCGAATAACAAGCAGAAGTAGTACCCACGTAATCGTGACGTTAAGTCGTAACTGACCGCATGTAGCTACCCTTTTACTCACAGTTTCAGCTGTGGGTAATCAGATGAAGTCCACTGCAACAGAGACCAACCACACCGGAATAATTTAGTATTGACGTGCAGGCTGCTCTAGGTGGCAGCGTTGTGCGGAGCAAGAGGACACTTTGATCCATAGATTACTGGCTCTGATCCATGGTGGGCACAGATTATCTAGTTCACAGATTACTACTAGTTGAATTGTGGGAGACATCGTCATACATGAACTGTGCTCCGATCCATGGTGAGTGTGGAAAAGGTTCTGTCGTGTATCGCGAAGGGTGAAGGAGCGTGTACAGTGTTGTGCACAGATTAGTATGTAATACACAGTGTAACGCTGTTGAAGACATGAATACATATGCAGAAACGGTCGACAACCGTTGCAGGCGAATAGGGCGTACAGTTATAGTACGGATTAAGATGGCCTGCTAATATAACAAGAACATTACCTAAAGGCTAACCTATGTCCGTCTCGACCCTCAGACTCGACTGTAAGGTAGGGGAGTAACAGGAACGCCGACTATATGGTGTGCAGATAGTGCTTGAGTTTTAACTTTAATTTCGCAGATTTAATTTAAAGTTGCAGTAAAGCTCTTGTTTAGTATCTAAATCAAACATTATGAAATAGAAACTCAGATATTTCCACTGCCATTTCATTCAGTCATACACAGCAGCAGCAGCAGTAAGCCACAATCATCCTGTATTATGGAGGTGTTTAATCTTAATGCAACATCAAATATTCACCAAATAACTTAGCCCATACTCCCACACTGAGCCTCAGCTTGTCCTCGGAATGGCCCACGAGTTCCCGAGGCTTGAGTGGCTACCGGGCACGTCGGCGGGTGGCGGATAGCCGTGACAGGTCTGTCTCTGAATAAATAGGAGAACGTGGACCAACTCCCCAACACCAAGGTGTCATGTGTGGCTTGCCTTAATCCGTGCTGAAGGGGTGAATGGCACGTGGGGTGACGTGTATCTGAGCCACTGGGAAACTAGGCGACCTCCCGGAGTATGTAGCCTTACACTGGCACATGGAGCTCTGCCAGTGTTGACCTTTATTTCTCCCGTACTCGTGGGAGCAAAATGGACGCGAATAAAATTTTTGAAACTAAACAAGAAGCAGCTACCACTGCAGACTTGTTACAGCAAGAACCCCATGCGGGGGTTGTAGACTTGATGCCTTCTGTTGCTTCAGATGAGGAGAGATTGGCTGCAGGCATCCCAATGATCGGACTACAAACCAAGAGAGACTCTGGAGCGCAGCGGAAAAGGCTCACTAGAGAAAGGAAGATGAGGGAGGGGACCTGGACGGAAAAGAAACCTACAAGAAAAACTCCATCTCAGAATAAGGATGTGGTAGAGAGTAGTGGGGGTGTGAAAAGACCTCACTCAGACTCGAGCACACCATCCCTAGAAAAACAACGAACAAAAAAACTCAGGAACGAAGTGCAGACTGGGTCATATAAGGAAGCTGTTGCTGGCATCAAGATTGCCAATATTCATAAACGCCATCCTGACGTCAAACTGGATCAGACTCAAGTCAACATGATTCAGGCAAAAACTTTTGACTACTGTGGATGCAAACCCCCAGGGGAGAGACACCACCACAATTTCTGTACTCTAAATTTGCACTGGGAGTATTCTGGATCACCTGTGCAAATTAACCATCTAAGGCCTGGTTAACGCGGACAGTTAGTGGACTTGGGGAATTGTGGGAAGGCGCGGAGCTGACTGGTTGACTCCAAAGACCTCCCAAAGAGACCCACGGTGCTTGTTCACATTCCTGACACTTCTGAAGTTACCACTGTCGTGACACATCTCAGGATTCAGAATCTCGAGTTAAACACGACAGATTGGTCAGTATGAGTCATAAGGTCACTAGAAGGAGCAGATGCTGGCCCTCTCTATTGACCCTGACTCGATCAAATTTCAAGACCTTCTGGGGATTGGGGAGAGTTATATTTCAGACCCTGAAGATTGAAAAGAGAAAGCCAGAGGATGACAGTACTGCAAGTAAATCTCCATCACAGTAGGGCGGCCTCGGCTGCCCTCAGTGTTGCCATGAGAAACTGCCATGTTGCCCACATACAGGAACCTTGGACCTATAAGGGGGAAATTAAAGGACTAAAGGAGGTAGGTGGAGAACTAATTTATAGTAGGTCCATTCAATACCCTAGGACCTGCATTTTAGTTGAGAAAGGCTTTCGGATACTGCCGCTGATGAATTACTATTCTTGGGACCTCACGGTAGTAAAAATTAAAACGTCGAGTGGTGGGGGGCCGAGGGAGATTCTCGGATCAGCCTACCTTCCATATGACATTGAACCTCCAACTCCTGGGGAGTTAGAGAGGCTGGTGACAGGTTGCAGGGCTAATGGAACTCACCTGATCGTCGGCTGTGATGCAAATTCGCATCACACCTCCTGGGGAAGTACAAACATCAACAACAGAGGTGAGTCCCTGCTTAATTATATGATGGCTAATGGATTGGACATAATGAATAGAGGTAACAAACCTACCTTCATTACATCTAACAAGCGGGTAGTTATTGATATTACGATTGCCACTGTTTATGCTGGCAATTTTATAAAAGACTGGCATGTAACTGAGGAAGTAAGTTGCTCAGACCACAGATACATCTGCTTTACTCTTACGGGTATTGATCGATCAGTTGAAGTTCATCGCAGTCCACATAGGACCAACTGGGAGTCTTTTAGAACCGACCTGTTGTGCTGTCTGTGCGATATGACAGATAAAATATCTAACTTTACAGACCTTGAGACTATTGCTAAGCAGTTTTAGTATGCTACTGTTATTGCCTATAATGAAAACTGTCATCTCACCGTGAGGAACAACAACAGGAATATATCCTGGTGGAATCAAGACCTTGCAGAGAGAAGAAAGAAGTCAGGGAACTGGACTGACTATAAAAGAACCTTAACAGATTATAATAAGGCACTCAGATAGGCCAAGAGAGAATCATGGAGAAGACACTGTGAGGAGATTGAGAAGGCTTCAGAATGTGCCAGACTCCATATGATTCTTTCAAAGGACGAGTGGAGTGCAGTAAGCTCTATCCAGCTTGAGAATGGAGAATATACATCAGAGAAAGGGATCCTGGAAGAGTTACTCAGGGTCCACTTCCTTGGTTCAGAAATAATTATGGAACCTTCTGGAGGATGGGACGGCCTTGAACTGGAATTTCCGAAATGGAAAGGATTCTGGGAAGACTGGGCGGCTTCCAAAAGGGTCATTAGTTATGAAAAACTGAAATGGGCTGTTTTCTCATTTCAACCCTATAAATCTCCAGGCATTGATGGAATAATGGCCATCATGCTACAGCAGGGTTTTGAACTGCTTGCGAGTAAACTTTTGCTGCTACTAAGAGCCAGTTTGGCCTTAGGATATATTCCCATAAGTTGGAGGCATATAAGGGTGGTATTTATATCCAAGCCTGGAAACCACTGTCCCAGTTGAAGTCCCTGGGGCCTATTAGTCTGTCAATTATACTCAAAACACTTGAGAAATTACTTGACAGACATATCAAGGACGGTGTTCTGGTCGAAAGACCATTTCATCAGAACCAGTTTGCCTACAGGGCAGGTATGTCTACTGAAACAGCTCTTTTCCAGGTTGTTCATAGACTGGAAGTCCTTGAATCATAAAGAGATTGCGCTGGGCGCCTTCCTCGACATTCAGGGGGCATTCGACAATACCTCTTTTAACACAATAATTACGGCTGCCAGAGAGCATGGACTTGAGGAAACCTCTTGCAGGTGGGTCAGGTCCACACTTGAATGAAGACTTGTACACACTTCCATTATGGGCAGCAGTTTGACTGCCAGTCGTAGGTGGATGCCCACAGGGAGGAGTTTTTGTCTCCCCTCTTGTGGAACCTAGTTGTTGATAGGTTTTTGACTATCACAAATGACCTAGGCTTCAGTACTTTCAGCTATGCTGTTGATATTGTTATCATAGTCCAAGGTAAATATGCACACTGTCAGGGAGATTATGCAAGAGGCCCTGAACGTGGTAGTTAAATGGGCTGTAAAAGAGGGTCTAAATATTAGCCCTCACAAAACAGCCATAGTCCCATTTACCAACAGAAGGAAAATAGAGGGCTAAGGACCCCTCACACTCCATGGTAAGGAACTTACAATGCTGGATGAGGTTAAGTATATGGGAGTGACCTTAGACTCCAAACTCAACTGGAACCAGCATTTGCAGAAAATAATAAAGCGCAAACCACCTTTGCGCTAACTAGACACATGGTAACATATGGGGTCGTAGACCTAATATGGAGCATTGGCTCTATACTAGGGTAATTAGACCATCCATACTTCATGGTGCCATGGTGTGGTGGTCCAAGGTTATGCAAAAAACCACGAAAACCCAATTAGGCAGGATTCAAAGAATGGCCTGTCTAGCTATTACGGGGGCTATGAAATCGACCCCTACTGCAGCAATCTGACTCCGCTGGATCTGGTGTTCCTGGAGGAGGGGAGGATGGCACTCTATAGGCTGCACATACTCAAGCAACTAGCCGATCCTAAAGCAGAAGCAGGGTTGCTATCTATCTGGAAAAATGTGAATGACTCTATCTTGGGTATGCGGTTGGACCACACTATTCCAGTTTATTATTATTCCAAAATCTTCAGTGTCATTATAGACTGGGATTATTGGAGAAATAAAGACCCAGTGTTCCCTGAGGATGCTCTGATCTGGTTCACTGATGGCTCTAGGGCTAACTCATGGACAGGGTCTGGCATTTTTGGCTTGAGACCAAATAGAAGCTTTAGCTTTCAACTGGGTAAATTTGCCAGTTTTCCAAACTCAAATATATGCCATTCTACAATGTGCACGCGAAAACATAAGGGCTTATAAGAATAGGCGGATTCTCATTTTTTCTGATAGCCAGGCTGCACTTAAGGTACTTAGTGGTCCAAAAGTGACTTCAGGACTGGTTGCAGAATGCCTGGATGCTCTCTCTGCGCTGGCCAGCCTGAATGAGGTTACCCTCGCTTGGGTGCCAGGGCACCATGGCATTTCTGGCAATGAGCAAAGTCAAGGTCAAACTTAAAGGGCCATAGTGCTAGAGAATAATAATATATTTCTGTTAGTCATTTAATACTTACATAAAAGTAGTTCAATTATGGTTACTTCACAGATGGTGGCCATGAGGAAGATAGTTTTAAAAACTTTAGCAACCAGACCTTATAAAGTCATACTAAAATCACAAGTAAATGCAGAAGCCACATTATTTCAAATTATACACAGAACACCTCCCACCACTGCATCTGTCCTTATACTACTATTTAAAATATTTTATAAGCACTGCATATGTTTCTGTCAAACTACTTCATGTACAGTATTGGGCTATCATATGGCAATTCACTTCTCAAGTGAGAAATACAACAAATTCCAATTCTAATGGTTTGAGTGACATAAACTGTTGATTCATGCTATTACCTACAACACTATTTACATATTAAACAATCAACATTAATGAAAGGAAAATTACAGCTAAACCAAGTACCTAAATGTGAATATCTGCATGCTTTCCTTTTTTTCTTTACACAACCCACATTCAAACATATGAGTTCAGCAACACAAAAGGTTATCACATGCCTGCCACCTCCCTACTGCTGTATGCACCATTCTGAGAACTATGCAAGCAGTGAACTGTTGAACAAGTGCCATTATGTCTGTGCCCATGAAGATGACAATAAGATTAGGTCACAGTAGCTGCTTGATATAATTTCAAGAACTGAAGCTGGTGAAGTTGTGCTGGCCAAAGGACATGCATTTGGAATTAACAAATCCACAAGGCACATCATTTGATAAATGAGGGCACCAGCGCTTTTATAAAGCGATCTACACCACTGGCTACAAAAACCATGAAGTATAATGAGAACCCATTGATGATGCCCATGGAATCCATGTTGCTCACACCATTAAACAGTAATGAAAAGAAGGTCCCAGGCAAGAGAGGCATCATCAAGCAGAAAGCCATGAAACCTGTTAAGCACTTGGAAGCTAAAGAAGGTGCTGGCAAGGTTCTGGAGTTTTCTGCAAGGATTTGTTTAACAGGTTTTGCCAGTGCTATAACACATACATTATGGTCAGTGGCAAAGCTTCCAGTGCAGACTAGTCTGCAGCTAACCTATTCCCTAAAAGGACTGCTAAACATCAACAAGGCAGTGGATGCAGGTGTTCAACACTGTTAAGGTGGGAGTTCAATGGAAGCGTATGTCAAAAAGGACTTTCATTGCAGATGAGAAGAGATTAACCACACCCAATGTTGTGCTTCTAGCGCACAGATGTACTACTTTTGCTTATGTTTTTCAAGACACTTAGGTTGTAGACTTGTAGATCAAAGGTTTGTTATACTTGGAACTGCCACAGAACAGTAGGGTCAGGTGATCAGTAGACATTTCTGAACCCTTGGCTTTTAACAGAAAAATGTATGACTGGGTAAAGGACTTTTACTCAGAAGTCGAGTGTTAATGCAGAAGGCAGAACAATGCATACCAGGCAATGTTACTGGTTAAAAATACCCCAAGTTATCTGCCATTTTATCACCCATCTCAATGTGTAACATTGAGGTGAGATATCCCTGTTGTGTTAATCATATCACAAAAGATATGGTATACATGCAGTCAGAACATAACTATCTTTAATGTAAGCTAACAGTGGTACACTAGCTGTTAACAACTACATGTTTCATCCTCTATATTGGCCATCATCAGGTTGTACTACTTGCTGTAAGTTAACTATACAGTATACATGGTGTATGTATTGATGATGAGATCTTGTTCACCATATCCTGTATCCTGGATTCAAGTTAAACCTAGTATTTTACATGTATATATACCACAGTAGCTATGCTATGTCGCCAAGGAGGCAGTTTTCACGATGATATACATTAGGTGCTATAAGGTTTATTTGTGGCGGGGTACTAGTAGGCTACGGAGCAATATACAGTCTTCATGAAGGTGGTGGCCAGGTGGTAAGCTCATGGATGTATGTCCAGGAGGCAGAACTCTATAGATGAGGTAGGGCTGTGGGCGGTGCGTTGTAGATCCCGTTGTGTAGACGGGCTTACTTAAAGTTGTAAGCCAAAAATAAAAACTGGTTACAAAACCTGGCCCTGGAAGCATAAACGGCCATCACACAACTACCCACCACTGAACGCAATGCTTACAGAAAACTAGCAGCCGAGCGCAGACACCTTATAACTCAAGAACCCCCACCTCAAACATAACACACACCCTGAAACCAGAGTGATAAAGTCAATACACACCAAACTACAGAACAATAATGCTATAATAACACATGCAGACAAAGGCCACTCCATGGTCATCCTACCCATTCAACAGTATGAATTCAAGATACATAACTTTCTACAGGAGAACAACTTCGAAACTTCTACCACAGACCCAACTGAAACCTTCCAAACTCGGAAAATACTACGTTTAACTCAGATCCAGGTTATAGGATATGGTGAACGAGATCTCGTCATCAATAACATACACCATGTATATTGTATAGTTAACTTACAGCAAGTAGTACAACCTGATGATGGCCAATATAGAGGACGAAACATGTTGTTGTTAACAGCTAGTGTACCACCGTTAGCTTATATTAACCCGTAGCATACCATATTAAATCCCATCTGTAAATCCCAGCTCGCCGAATTATTCTGCAGGGTATTTAAATTTTGCACATGCTTTTCGAAAAACTTGAATATTTTGAGAACTAAGCGAGATAAATGTGTGAAACAAAAAGCAATTTGTGGGGAAGGAATCAGACATTGCTCAGGATGCCTTAAAAATGCTGTAATGTCCTTACTGCTTAATGGAGAACATACATTTGTAAAAAAGTTGTAAATATCCATGTTCCTTTACTTACATTGTGGTTAAGGCTGCAACAGTTTGCATGGAGAATGAACGAAAAGATGTCTTGTAAGTCGTATTTTGTGGTAATCTTCAAAACAACTTCGGTCCACACGATGCACCACATCACACTTGACATATTTCAATACCACAGATCGCGTCACACTCCTCGCTGAACACACGTGACAACGCCGCTGCTTGGGGTTACGGCCAGGCCAGTGCTTAATGTGACATGTGTCCAGTCTTCTGATGTTAGTAGAAGCTGGGGCTGGTCTCCCTACAGTCATGGATGGTCGTGGCTCATGCCCAGACCGTGCCAACATCCCTCTGATAAGGGTGAGATGAAAATCTCTGTGTCAAATTTTCTTCCCGCCACATGAAGATAAAAGGATGTAACTGTTGACAATGGCCATGTCTAACAGGTGGAAAAAGAGCTTTTTTGTCCACTTCCATGTTCGGCGGCTGGCTGTGTAGCTACTGATCCTATACGCACTGTCGTGCCCCATGTGATGGTTATAATCCGCCACAATTGCCGGCTCTATCGCATTCCCATGTTCATCGCGATAATTGTCATCTGGGTGGATCATGAATGTTCGTCAGGAGGCATGCGTCTCTCGTCCTTCCACACCACAGCCATCAAGTCATCCCTGGACCTTACTCGAATGTCACCACGTTTCAATCTCAGTGTCTTGGGTTTGAGGTCCTTGGGCATGCCCTTTCTATGTAGCCTAAATGTCCCACAACAGAAAATTTTCTTCTGGGCCAAGTCATCACATAGGTCAGGGGAGGGGAAAAAATTGTCCATGTACAGTTCACGGCCAAATCCTTCCACACCCCGTCAGATTAGCCACTGTATTGTGTGTTGCTGTCAGGTGTTGTGCTGCCCTTTGTCTGTCTTTACCGAGGTAAACATTCATGTCATATGTATATCCTGTAGAGTCACATAATTTGAACATTTTGATGCCAAAACGTTTGCGTTTTTTCGGGATGTACTGCTTGAAAACTATCCTTCCCTTGAATTTCACAATGACTTCATCTACTGCCAAATGTTCGGAAGGGTTGTAAAATTTTGAAAAGTTCATCCTTACAATTTCAAATAAATCTCATATTTACCACAGTCTGTCATCTGTTCTGTCAACTCCATTCCTATTATTGTCCGTGAAATGTAGAAAGCGTAGTATGTGATAGTACCTAGCACGTGCCATCATTTGTCCATAGAATGGAGTGTGATGCTGTTCCATTTTCATCCAGTAGTCCTCCAGTCTGCCTTGAACTGTATGTAATGTATCTGTATCTGTAATGTCAGAGCCAAAAACGCAAACATTTCCGCTTCTGTCACCTCACGTTCGGGGTCCGTCGTCAGAATTTTCTAAGAACTGGTGATAGCAGTGATTCATCTCCACAACCAGCAAAGTAATAATTTCTGCGACGAACAGCAGCAGAATGCTAAGTGGAGTGTACTCGCTCGTTACGTGTGCAGCTTCCATGCTTTTCCCGTTGGGAGCTCCAATAAAGTGGTGCACTACACACCTTCAGGGTTGAAGGGGCAGTGTCCACAGGCAGGGTTGTGGCTGTGATATTGAAGATCGTCGTGAAGGTGGGCATGGTTCATCGTCCTCCATGTCCTCAGAAGCGTAATATTTCTCCTCGTTGCTGTCTGAATCCATTATGATTTCTCGCATTTGATTCTGAGCCAGCAGAGGAGCCCATTTTACACGGAAAATCTCATGTTCCATTGACGAAAACTGTAGTGCGACTAATAGGTGGAACAGCAAACTCTCAACCGACATAAGTTGCAACTTCTGCAAAGCACTTGGGGGAAAATGCTCCTTCCCCCTACCCAACAACTGTAATCCAGCTGTGTGTTACTAAAATAACATAGTTTTATGACCCAACATTCCATTCCATTAACTACATGCAAGATTGAACTAACTGCACATTATGCTTTCAAGACTTATGACATTAATGCATTCATGGCTAATTAGGGTAACCTTGCTAGGTGGCAAAGTGTTTACACACAACTGTGACACAGGAAACCACTCTGCGTTGATTCAGTGTTGAAACATTGTGCAGCAAATAGAAAGAGATGGCTTTCAGCGTTGCCAAACGTAGGTCCATATATATACACAACAAAATTTCTGGCTTTACTAGGAGCTCCATATACATATATATGACATTAGTACACTAAGGTGAAAGATAGTTGTGTTTTGACTGCACGTATACCATATCTTTTGTGAACATGTGTAAGTTAAGTTCCTCCCTCCCAACTCCATGTCCACGATACAGCCAATGAACCTACAAGTGATGTTCACTGTCATGCAAAATCGTTAGCTGAAAGTAACACTTCATGACTTCTGCAAGTGTCATCACCAACATTCAAGCTGCATAGGTAGGTATCATGGAATCCACAATGAATGCTCTCTGGAAGATAAACCCACTGTGCATCTACAGCTGTGGTGGATTTGGAGAGCCAGCAGTGGAACAAAGTGTCCAGGAAGATGAAACTGAATTACTGACACATCTGGGACAGCCTAGTAGCCAAGGCTTCAAAGAACCAACCAGATGACACCAAGGAACTAACAAACTCCTATGAGGAGGTGCTGCCTGAAGAAAACCTGGTGGAACAGAAGACAATTCACACCCTGGTGTAGAACAATATAAAGGATAAACCTGTACCAGTGACCTGTTGACAATTCCTAACCTGCAGAAGGTACTGAAGGTAACAACGCTTTTCTGCAGAACCTTGATGCCAACCAGCAACATAGGTTTCTGATGTGAAGAAATGTCCTACTGCAGTGACCCCATACAACTGAATGTTGGCCCAGAAGAGGAAAATGCACAACAGCCAACACAGTCATTCAGTTGGTCTCAACAGTATTTCTCAGCCTTCTCAATTGTCAACTTCTTCAGATGAGCCAGACTATTAGTCAGGATCTTCAGGCACGGCACGCTCTTCTGCAATGTATATAGGTACTGAATCTGACTCCTGTTAGTTCTATATCACTGTTCTGTCACATTCTTATAACAACTGCAATGTACAATTAACTTAAATAAACTCAGGTACTGTAAAATTTTCTGTTAACACACTTAGTTCATACCACTTTACACAATTTATATTAACATTAGTACATAAAAACTTACATAAATTTCACTATATGTAACACTTGAACCTAACCTAACATTTAACATAATTTCGTTAAGTTCATTCACATACATTTCATATGCACTGTGTTTCAAGACAACCGAACCCCTGTGCACATCAGGGGTCTACTGCAGTTATAAAAAATACCTGCAAAAGGTTCATGCAGAACATTAATATAGAACGACTCAAACATCAACAGTTAATTCACCTTTATATCACCAACACATGCACTTGTGAATCACACAATATCAGTGTTAATACATTAAATGTTAAAAATAAACCACTAAAATTATTGGAACTCCAACATGTTTCGGTTTTTCATAAAACCATCCTCAGGGAGCCACTCGTGCCTGTTAAAGTTACTTAAGTCCAATATGTTACAGATGAACAAATAAATAAGCTAATGGAAAAACAATACCAAGAACTCAACAAAAAAACTGGATACACTAGCACATAAAACAAGCAAAATACAACGTAACAAAGAAACGGAAAAAAGTTCAAAATACCAACAATGATTAATCAACATTACTAATATACAACGAACGAACGAACAAATTCAAACCTTAGCATTGGGACCTAAATATGTAATACAGCAGGAACCAAAACTGTATATAAATGAATTAATAACAGACACTGAAAATGCCATAAGAGCATTAGAACCAAAGATACAGAATACATACAGACACCTAGCAACCAAACGGATCAGTATGACCAATAGAAAAAACTTACTACATAAAAGACATCAATATAACTTAAATAACATAAAAAAGATTCTGCAAAGTAATGATGCTATAGTACTAAAAGCAGATAAAAGTAAGGCCATAGTAATAATAAATACAGATACCTTAAACAAGAAGGCTGATACATTCATACAAGACAATAACATAAATAAATAAAGATCCTACAGAAAAATATCAAAAAACAATCCAACAAACATTACAAAAAAGCAATCTCTTAATAGAAAAACAAAACCAGAAATACCTGGTGAACATAAAACCAACGGCACTGAAGCTTAATATATATATCAAAACACACAAAGAAAATGAACCAATCACACCAGTTATAAATAATACACAAGCACCAGCACACAAAATAGCAAAACACATAAACAAATAATTATACCACTTATTAAACTTACCAAATACATACAACACAAAAAATTCTCAAGAAATAGCAGAGGAACTAAAAAATGTAAAAATCAATGAAAACACAAAAATAATAACTTTGGACATAAAAGATCTGTATGTGACTTTACCACTAAAGGGGATTATAAAAGCTACAAGATATTGGTTAAACAGGAATAATAACAGTGGAGAGAAAATTAACCAGTTACTAAATATACTATGGGTAACAATGAAACAAAATTATTTTCAGTATAAAGGCAAGTTTTATTAACCAGAGAGAGGCATAGGTATGGGTTCACCAATATCTGGTACAATGGCCGAAACATACTTGCAATATATAGAAGAGACCTACATTAAACAATGGTGGGACACTGGGGAAATTATACACTACAAAAGATACGTAGACGATATAATAATTATATATGATGCTAAAAAAATACAGGATAATGTAACAGAACAAGAAATAAAACAGATGAAAATTTACAATTCAAAATGACAACAGAAGACAATAACACAATAAACTACTTGGACCTCACCCTAAAAAGAAATATCAATACTATTGATCTAAGTATATACAGGAAAGCCACAAACACCGATACAACAATACATTACCAATCGAACCATCCATATGAACATAAAATAGCAGCCTTCAGATACTACATAAATAGAATGACTACACTCCCTATAACTGAAAAATCAAAAACTGATGAGTGGAATACAATAATTTCTATGGCAGCTAATAATGGGTACCCTACACAAATTATACAAAACTTAAGAAGATAGCAAACAAAAGCAACAAAAAGAAACACAGGAACATGGAAAAGAAAACAAAAAATGGGCAACATTTACATTTTTCAGCCCTTTGATTAGACAAGTAACCAAAGTATTTAAAGATACCAACATACACACAGCATTTAGAATGACTAATACTATTCAACAGCAATTATCCAGAGAATATACCTAGAGTGTAAACCCCAGTGGAATATATAAATTACTGTGTAACACATGCAACATGGCATACATCGGACAGTCAGGTAGATCCATAGACACAAGATATAAAGAACATATTAGATATATAAGATACAACAACCCACAATCAGCTTATGCAATGCATATACGACAGAACAAACATGAGTATGTACCGGCAAAAGATACTTTACAACTACTAAAGGCTTGCTCTAAAGGAACACGGATGAGTTGTTGGGAAAACTTATACATGCAAACATTCCACAACCACGGAACAGCAGATCAATGAACTTAACCCCCTCTACAACACAGTAAATGAATCAAGAATTATACCACGCATGACACATACGGACACAAGAAATCAAAACGAGGAGAATGAGTAACATGAAATCCAAACCCATCACAAATAAAATAGGGTAAGGAAATACACTAGTTATTCCAGTATGCTTAATTATTTGTATATAGTGATTTAACATATGACAACATCGGATATGATTAATGGAATAGTTATAAGACGATGACTAATAGGTTATGATTGTTTACAGACATGATGCCAGCATAGTTTGAAAAATAATAATGGACAATAAGTAACTTTAACAGGCACGAGTGGCTCCCTGAGGATGGTTTTATGAAAATCCGAAACATGTTGGAGTTCCATTAATTTTAGTGGTTTATTTTTAACATTTAATGTATTAACACTGATACTGTGTGACTCAAAAGTGCATGTGTTGGTGAAATAAAGGTGAATTGAAGCAATATGCATGGTACAACAATGAAAATCAACAGTTAATGTATCTCAGTTTCTGAGATATGAACTACAGTTACTGTCTAAATGTACTTCAGCACCTGAAATGAAGGAAGAAGAAGAAAGATTCTTAACAACAGTAGTTTAAGCAAGTTTTTTTTTTATCACATCAGTTAATTCAATTACTGTTATAAATAGTTACAATTTCACTACAGCAGTTCTCCAGCTCTCTAATATACCCATCTAAAGCACTGTGTATTAACATCATGTACCTGTAATGGAATATTATATACATATATATATATTACAAAGCAAGTGTGTGTGTGTGTGTGTGTGTGTGTATACATATATATACACGCACACTCAATATCTTAATGTTTTAAATACGCATTACAGTACTAGTTGTTCAGTTGAACTCGCGGTTGGGCAACAAGACTGGGGCCACCAAAGTCCACATATACAATGCCAGGCACAACCAGCTGGAAATAACCTTCACCCACATGGATGCTGCATTGGCATTCAGCGTCTCCAGTGTAGAGTTTGGCCTAATGCAACAAAAACACTGATTTACACTATTATCAAAATGCACACACATGACATAATATGCATACATGCAAGTTTTACTGGGTTTAAATCATCCAGCAGGTGTCACTGCCTGCATATATTTGATGGAACCACTTGGGAAGGCACAATGTCAGTTTCTTAGGATAATAAAACCATGTTGGTCATTAATATCAGATGGCATGACATGGCACAGGGGAAAAAACTAACAAATATAACTACTGGAGAGAGTTTGTAAAATCATTACTGTTTTTTCAAGTATATCAAATATGCACGAGTTTGTTTACATTTAAAAATGTGAATAAACCTTTCCTATTACAGGGTTACAGACCTCAAATTCTTTTCGTAAAATCACTGTTTGGTCAAGAACATAAAATACATTGTAACAATGGAGTTAAATATTAAGTTCTTAACTATGATCAGATTTCAACACTTTGTACATTGTAGATCCATAAGCAAGGTATCCATGATTTCAATGATAAATTCTTCCTTATCTTATAAGATGTCCTCTGTGAGGATAAAATTATATAAAAAAAGTATGCAGATACACAAATTAACAATGTGAATGACATAAATTTCGTCCCTTTCATCAACAAATTTCAACAAGCATATTCACCTCAGGTGCAGCACTTCTGACACTTATCTGGGAGGTACCTCTTTCACATCTTGGGAGGATAGCAACTATCCCGACAGATGATTCTGTAGTTTTCCTCAAACCACCCAAGCAAAGTCCAGGACAGCAGGTTCAAACCAATTCAATACACACCATCATGCTACTTTTGACACAGCATGGAGATACTTTCTGACAAACATACAAACTTCCCACAGAACACTGTCCAGGCTCAGAGAAGTACAAATACCTTTATGAGATACTTACGAGTACCAATTAGTCAGCGTCATCATGACATACAATGTGGCTAGACCAAACATGACATGGAAGAAAGACCAGGAGTATGCAACTGCATCCTCTTCATTGTCCCACACCTTGACATCAGATGTTTGCCCACTTTCTCCTCCATCACTACCTATACACAATAACAGCATACCTGAAAATCTTTAGTACTGTAATAGCCAAACATTTACTATTATAATTAAAATGGTAAATGAGAATAACAAGTTTATGGCATTAATTCTGTGGTAGTGGCTTTTAAGATTCAACAGGACAACCAATGATTAAAACCAACAATTATGAAACCATCTCTCATCCACTTACGTGGTGAAGACATTTCACTTTCTCACCAAAATTTTATACATACTGCTTGTCTTCCTAAAGGTATAACTTACCCATCTCCTCATATGGACCCCCACCCCCCACATGCACACACACACACACACAAATTAATGCCACTGGTGTGAACAAATAACATCACTGTGACTCACTTACTTCACCCTTCATATTATAAATGTGACAGTCATTATGTACCATTTTAATTGATGATGAAAATGATTGTAACAAACCTTTAACCTTTAGACGCCTAACGTCAACTATAGTGGTCATACCACCCCGCTAACCTCTAAAGTTGCATTTTATATATTTATTCAACAAATATAGGTAATGAATATTTTAAACATGGTATATATTCTCTGTTTCTTTCTCTTCAAAATGCAGTTTGTTTCATAATTCTAACGTATTTGGTTCCTGTATTATTCACATTTTATATACAGGGTGTGCTAAAATTAAAAAAAATAATTCCGGCGCCAAAGGGTTAATATTTATGAAAGAAGAGCTCTTCATATAATCATCATATCCAGTATTCACTGACAACTGATGTCCTCTATCTCACATACTAATATATCATCTGTATTTACGATTTTTTGGTCAACAAAAGAAAGAATGCTTTGGTTGGGGGGGGGGGGGGGGGGGGGTGGTGACCACATGCTTTGCAGCTCTCACTGGTCCAAACAACCTTTCTACGTACTGCACAAAGGAGACACTACAGTATCACAAGGCCAAGCCAAATGCACTGTAATTCCAAACACCCAGCTTGTAACCTGCAAGTCCCAACAATGCCTAACTATAGGCTGGGGCAAAATAACCTCCTTAAATTTTAAGGTGAATAACAAAAAAACTATTAGAGATATAAAAATTTTATTTTTGGATTCTGAAACTACAACGTGGGAAGTTTTAAATCACACAGTCTTAAAAAGAATATCTTGCAAGTCGTGGCCGTTGTTTGCGTGCAGAGTGCCTGGGAGACTGCAATACAGACCGTCTGACAGCCTCGATGTTCTCTGGTGTTCGAGGTCCGTGGTCGTCCTCATCTTTTTTCAGACACATTTACCGTTTCCCTGAAGTTCTCAACCCACAACAAAATGGATTTTTGGTCCGGTACTCGGTCCTGAGGGGGGATTTGGTAGCCAGTACGGAACGCATGCTGCACCGCTACGATAGAGTGACTGCGAAAAGTAGGTTTCGATGGCAAATGCGCGCTGATCGTTTCACCACACCATCTTTGCGACTGCAGTGTTGTAACGGAAACTTCCCAACTACCTGCACCTTTCGAGCCCAACCCCACCCTTCTACGGCCTCCCCTCCCTTCACAGTGCCTTACTGAAAATATGGAGGGTATTTTGCCCCACCCTGTACAAATGCAGGATTTCAATGTCATATCAATGCGAGTGGTGTGGCCACAAAACATCCAGTTAAGGAACAGCAGGTGGAGCAATACAGAAGGTAAACTGTAACACAGTACCCAAATATAGTCACCATCATTGTATGAACATTAACACAGCTACATAATGTTGGCAGAGAACAAAACACAACAAATTTTAGGCATCATCTACACTACACTGCACTGCTTACAGTTCATAAGATTAAAAAATTTCTATTCTGCAACATTGGCCCACAGAAGTTCATACTAATACATGATGACTAAACATACTGGGTAAAGAAAATAGAGTAAGAAAATAATATTGTTACTGGAAAATTTAAGTGTCTACATAACCAAACACCAATACAAAGACCACAGACAAGAAACCAAGTGGAAATTAAACAAAAGGAACCAGGGTGTCCCAACAAGAACACAAGATTTAATGTTGTAATAAAATGCACCATTTATTCAAAAAGTGCTGACATTTTAATTTCAGTATAAAGTACACATACTGCGATTAATTGTGGAACAGAATATCCAACAAATGTCCCCCACGACTCTGCTGGCACACTCTTGCTCTTTTGACGAAACTCTTGACATTTCCACATAATTGCAGCTCAATTTCACCAATGACAGGTCAAATCTCCACCTTGAGCTCAGGAATTGTTTGTGGTTTGTTGGCATAGACACGAGATTTCACAAACCCCCAAAGAAAGGAGTAGCACAGTGTCAAATCGCACAACCTCGGTGGCCAATTCTGATCGTCATTGCGTGAGATGACACGGCCAAGCAATTTTTCTCGTAACAAATCAGGTGTTTCATAAGCAGTGTGAAAGGCTGCGTCATCCTCCTGGAACCACGTCTTCCGCATCCATACCGTCCAAAAGAGGCCACAAAAACTCCATTATCATGTTGCAATAACGTACGCCATTCACTGTTACTGCATTTCTGGCCTCATTTTCGAAAAAGTACGGCCCAATCACTCTGCCAGCCCAAAATCCGCGCCAAACAGTGGCTCGTTGTGCATGTAATGGTTTTTCATTAATCACTGGAGGATTCTCCGTGCCCTAAATCCAACAGTTTTGTGTGTTCATGTACCCATCAAGTTGAAAGTGCACCTCATCACTAAAGATGATTTTCTTAGAAAAACTGCTGTCCATTTTTTGGTTTTCCAACACCCAATTAACAAATTTTCGGCACTGCACATGGTCTGTTGACTTGAGTTTTCGCGTCAGTTGAATCTTGTAAGCATGCAGATCTTAAGTGACAATTCACTGCATGGTGCTTCTCGGAATGCCCAGTTGTTGTGAACGATGGTGAAGTGATGTTCATGCACTCTCAGCAACACTCTCACTCACTGCGGCAATGTTGTCGAGAGACCGACCGGTACAATGATGTACGAGTAATTTACAGTCTGTTGACTGATATGGTGCATTTTGTTGACCAAAAATTCCACGAACTTTGCGAACTGTTTCTGCATAACTTTCCCCATATTTATAATGCATTTTTACAATAATAACGCATTGTTCCTTAGTGTAGCATTCCATGACTACTAATCACAAAAATGACAAATGACAGATGTTAAATTTTCAGTGCCGCCAACCTAACAGAATGACAATGGCGCGCACTTTACATCTTGCACTTTTGTTGGGACAACCTTTACATACTCTATGTATGTTGGGGTTAATGGTTTATTAACAACACAGTCAATAGCTCTAGACTATACAGCACCAAAGGACAGGATGATAAGTGAATAATGAATTTGAAAGGATATTAAAAGATGAAGCTGTGGCTAAACTGAGGCACTATCCTGACATTTACCTTGAAAGACTGGGGAAAACATGGAAAATCTCAGTCATGATGACTGGTATCCAGTAAACATCTGATAATGTGTTACAAAGTCAATACCAATGCATTACAAAATATATAACATTTCAGAATAATAATGACTAAATAACTAAACAATGGATGTGAATGAAACAGGTAAGCATTGTGATGAGGACTCCATTCTTGTGGAATACAGCCCTGGATCACTGGGTAATCGGTTTCCAATATTCTGAAAAAACAACGGAGTCCTAAGTCCACTTTCAGGTATAATGGATCAGCCAGCAGCAAACACAGTGTGCTCTTAATCCAACTGTGAGTACTACTAAGCCCAGTGAGAAATTTTCATGGGTCTTCTTCCTGTCCTATGTCCAGAAGACCTACCACCATTTAGCAGGCTGCTGACAAGGCAAAACACCGGAAGTTTTGGTCTGCCACCCAGGAAGATATCCAGCTTCCTCTGTTCTGCAAAGGATGACCTGGTACAGAAGACCCCAGGTGTACACAGCATCATCTTCATGTGTGGCACGGTATACAACGGACAGGCCGGTTGTCCAAAGTGACCAAGTTGAAAAACCACCACTGACACAGCCCACATGGACACCCAGACAAGGGTGCCGTAGCAGAGCACAGATTTGACCATCACTATCACATCGAACTCCAGGGCACCAAAATCCTCTCCATCAAACCCAGCTACATGGACAGGTTTACTTAGGAGGCAACTGAGTTGAAGCTACATCCCAATAATATTAACAGTAAGGACATCTTACCTCAAACAGGTCATGGAATTTACTCATTCTCTCCTTCAGACAGTGCAGGATGACACCCCCCCCCCCCCTTCCCCTGGATGGTTAACTCACTTGAAGTATTTTCAGCACTACTCCCCTACACCTTCCTTGCACACCTTCCCAGATTTCTCAGTGAATAGTTCATGGTGCCCACCTTGGCCAAGAACATGTTATTTCCCCTCCTCTCCTCTCCTCACCCGTGCACACTCCAGCCCTTTCAAGGGACCCAACAACATAAACAGTGGGTCAGTCTTTGTTGCCACACTACTCTTGAGTGGGCCACATGGCATCAGTGCTACACAGCAACTGATGTGGCCAGCTGCTGTATGTACTTGGTCTGGCAGGACAGATAGTTGCAAGTGTTGCTGTAAATCCTTGCCATCACCCCCAAAATTTCTGGGCTGCTTTCTCCCACTCCCTCTTTGATGACCAGCTGGTGGAATGGATCTCAACCACACTCCTAAAAACAGCCCTTTTCACAGCCAAAGGTACCTATCAGACCACACCCACACCTCAACGAATGCCCTGCAAACATTTCCAGCTAGCCAAAAACCAGTCATACTATACATACTATCCACTGCAGCCTGCCCTGGTATTCTGCTCAGACCTCCAGACCCTTGAAGATGAAGGCACTATGGTTCTTCACAGCAGGAATTGATTATCCAGTGAGATGGCATAATATCCCAGAAAAACAGAGCCCTCAACCACACCGCCATGAGACATCAAGACCCACAAGCACAGGGATGATTGAAAAGTAACAATTCATACCTTCATTATCAACCAACGAGCGATTTCCTTGGCCACGTACTGGAGGAAGAAACAAAAATTGCTAGTTAAATAAGACAGAAAGTTGAAAAGGTAAAGGAACACACAGGCTACAAGCTCATGTATACTATAAAGTTTCTGAAACTGGCCAGAAAGGAAAAAACACATTAAAAAAAAAAAGGTAACAGAGACCAATAATAAGGCCTGTCAAGAAAATGTTGTAACCTCTCTTCTACTAAAAGTTACCACTGACTGCAGTAAACACTTTATGACTTTATAATTGAATTTTTCCCTTTAATAAGATCATTTTCAGACAGGCAGCAGCAACAGCACTCACAAAAATAAAATGGTGCAATTCAGTATACTGAGAACTTGGAAATACTGCAGCACTGTGACCCACAGTTTTCATTATGAATGCTGACCCAAGCAGAAGAGAGAATAATCTTCGTAGCCATAGCTCTAGATCAGTATGTGGAAAGAAGCTATTCAGAATACTCTCGAATTGCTGCTTATTACAGTATAGCGTCAATTATCCAAACTAATTTGGACTGAGGAAGTTCAGTTAATCAAACCGTTCAAATAAATGTGCATTAGAATATTGTAAGATAGGCCCTGGGTCTAACAAATACCAACATTCATTGACACTACACGTACAATTAAAGCAGTAATGAATACAGAACACTTCACCAGAATTTTAAGAATTACTCTCAACAGCTAAGTCTGTTCTTGTACATCCAGTTTTTCGGGCTCCTGGCCCTGACACTGCCCGAACCTGATACCTCACTCACACCACACTATGCAGTTCCACCTTCACTCTGTCATTGAAAACTCACTTGTTGCTTCGCCACTCCACCACACACTCTGTGGTTTGTGAGCACAAGAATCCCTCACTATCTGCTCACTGTCTTGCCGTGAGATGGCTCCCTCACCATCCACTCGATGCTTGCTGTATCGCCGTGAGAAGACTCCATTGTCAACCACTGTTCTCTCGCTGTGTCCGTGAGAAGACTCCATCACTATCTACTCGCTGTCTTGCCGTGGGAAGACCCCATTGCCATCTGATGTTCTCTCGTTGTGTGTCTGTGAGGAAACTCCCCTTGGGGAGCTTGCCCGTGCACCTCTGAACGTTGTCTTGCTACTCGATTGTTCGACTCTTCCACAGTTATACCCCTTTCTCACATGGGAATGTTCTGGTAGTCTGTCCCTTTAACTCAGAGGCACCAGCACAGCGGAAGCTGTGACATCAGAGGCTTCGCAGGTTGCATAATGCTAGGTGCTGCGGCGTCCCGTTTCAATATTATCATCAAATACCATAAATTATTTAGGAAATGGTTTGTAAATGATAACAACCCATCATGGTCACGGGAGACTGTTGTCAGTCGGGTCCAGGTGATAGCTAAAGCTGACATTCAATTAAAATTTCCTGTAATGCTTTCATCAGCTTAGTGATATTTCAGAATAGTAACCAGTAACTGGTAAGCACATTGTAACTTTTGTTTTTTACAAGCTGTGTTTCAGATGATTGACTTTCAGATAATCGACAGTGTACTGTATTAGCAAAATTAGTGTTAGAGCTCAAGCAGAAGCATTTATCTTGAATCTAAGATCATATTCTATATCTTGAATTATATTCCTCCTTACAAAGACACCTGTGAGTTACAAAAGCCTTTCTCAATAACAAGTTAAGCTAAAACTACATGTCAATGCAGGAATGAGAGTATCTCGCTAGTACTACTGATGGCTGTTTAAAAATCAGTGAGCCAATATGCAACTAAGTGATATCCGACATAACATGTACCAAGAGTTTTCTGGCTTGACATGCATTCAGAAAAGGCATACGTTATAAATAACTTTTTTCCTTCTGTACGTTACAGCTTAAAATAATATGATGTCTGTTGCTTTTCACTACAGCTTTTAGTGTTAGTATTATAACCTCATTACTTTTGCAAAATACAAGTACAGAGATATTACTTATCTGACAACTGTTTCTAGTTACTTCTGGTCAGCTGACTTAACTAATCGTATCAATGTGCAATTAACATGTTTTTTTTGTTTAGCTGTGACACATGTCTGTGAGCTGAAGGAACCCATTTCCAGCACCTTCTTTAAATATGGCCAGTAAAAAACTAAATTAACTGCAATACACAGAACTAAATGCATGGGCCCCAACTCACAGTGAACTGGAACAGTGGCAAGTGCTGCATTGCCTGCTGTCAAAGGAAAATGAGTGAATTAGTTAACACAAGTTGTCGGTTAAAACTACGTCCCTGTATTTTAAGGTAAGGAAAGTTCTCAAAATCATCAGCAGAAAGAAATCAATAAACCTCGATAAATGACTGTCTAAAAAACAAACTTTTGAACAAAAATTTGAAACTCAATGAGACAGTGAATCATACGCTGTCATTTGGAATAAAATTCTTAGGTTTAAACACCCTGTTCTAGAATATGCATTTCTGCAAAATCTTCCATATGCAGTACAAACTCTTCAAGAAATAAAATATCCTAAGTTGTGGGCTACCAAAGATTTTTTAAACTGTTTGAATACTCAGCTGTTAATTTCCAGGAAGGTACTGGAATTTTCTTTCTTTTCTACCAATCCAAGCTCGCTTTGGAGTCCAATTTGCGTCCTGTTCAATGGAACTCATGTGTAAAACACCTAGTCATGACGGTGACTACCGCCCTCTCATACCAAGGCTAAGAATGCATGCATAATTCTGTCCAAAACCTCTAACAAGTGACTATGTCAACTTTACAGCAGCATTAAATGACAAAATCCATTGTTAAGGCATGCCAGTCAGTAGGCCCCTACTAATTTCATTATAAATTAATATTTTTAATATGGTCCAGACAAGAAAACCAATCATAAATAAACACCAACATAATAATGGTGGTAATACATATCAAATACATACCAGCCCCAGTGTCCTTGGCAAGAATGTGTTCTGACATGGTGATTTTTGATGAATTGGATGCTGTACGTAGTGAAGAATACAGAACACAACACATCCAGATGACAAGTCCCACAATACTCTGACTGTCAAAAGTGCTCGTTGACTTCAATCCAACGACACCCAGGAAGCCAGGATTACACTTTTCATCTAAGAAACATCATAACAAACTGAAAATAATTAGGGTCTCTTTGGTAGCTGACTAAGTGCTTACACACAAATATGACACAGGACTGCTTTCATGAGTGATTCAGTGTTGAGACATTGTGCAGTCAGATAGAAAGAGGGGGCTGTCAGCGTTGCCAAACGAAGTCCACTAAAGTAGATGTTAGCATTTCTGGCATTACTAGGAGATGCTACTAGTGGACGTTAGTCTTTAAAGGGTTAAGGAATATGTGAAATAGCTGTAATTTACTATGAATTAATTTCAACCTACATGGCTGGCTGGAAACAGATGACCAGGTGAGAAAGATGACATACAGAGTCACAACAGATGACTGTAACAAGCCTGAACGGGGCTGCCTCTCTTGCACGCTTGGTAATACGGACAATACGCTCACAATTACACATAAGATTAAGTTGAAAGAGATGAAGAATTTGTTCAGCGCACAATCATCAGGCTGTAATACAAAAATCATAGCAGTAATCAATTATATTTCAAATTTGATAATTAAAAATAAAGTTAAAAAATAAAATATTTCAAACTGTAAATGTATGTAATGTGATTTGTGTACAGATTAAAATGTACAGTGAAACTCACTGAAGACATCCTTGGTTAAGAAGTTTTCCTGACATAGATGTCTGGATAAGAAAGCATCAAAATTCTCCCACATGATTAATATACCCTACATGTTGCCCTTTTAATACATCCACATGTAAGAAAATTTCTCTCTTCAGAACTATGCAAAGTTCACAGCAAACAAAATTCTTACCCATTTAATACATATTCCATAACAAAATCTTAAACAATTTCCATGATTTCCATTCACTCAATTTTTCCCCAACATACAGCACTGAAATCATGCTGTCAGTTCGTATAGGTTAAAATACAAGGTCAATTCCACACCCAAGTTTCACATTGGAGAATGATACCTCACGGTGCATGGTGTTGAACTGTTTCAAACAACTGTTCCATGACTCAGAGACTGCAGTCAGTCAGTCAGTTCCCAGTACTTGACCTGTCTCTCTTTCATAACCATAGCTGCTACATCAGTACTTTCGCTTCTAGCACCCCTGCTGTTAATGTTCTTTGGTAGCGTACATATCTTGGACGTCTTTTTCCTTACATCATGCCAATGTGGTAGCACAGCACTAAAGACTGGGGCTGTATATGGACTGACAACAACGCGCTGCTGCCAACTTGCCATTAACTCTCAGCACGTTACATTCCTCACGTAATACGTTTAAAGGGATGTGAAAACTTGAGGCAGATAATGGGGCAAAAAAGGTGCCTGCATCATCTCCCATTTGCAATCTGCAAAGCACCTTGTCAATTACAAAATTTTCTACATGCATTCTGATTGCAATTTTCATTGACTTCTTGCTGCAAGCAATGAGAAGTTTTTAGGATCACAAGTAGGATCAGAACTATCCAGACAACTTTCACTCGTGTACGCAGCAGCAGACTTATTTGCACTGTCCCGTAATGGGAGTGCACTGCAGCTGAACTGCTTTACACTTTAAATACAATAAGTCACAGTACTCTGTACAAAAAATGTATATATTCACACATACTCTGTTCACTTGACATTGTATGTATGCATGTTTTTGCCCTGCAGAGCAATTAACTGCTGAACATGTAACCAAAATGGTTAACACTGCTCATTAAAATCCATGTGCTAGCAAGGCCTAATCACGAACTATGTTGCACATCAGTTGTTAGATACAGAAAACATTGTGACAACCTAATAACTTGTGGGAAAATATACATGATTGAACAGCAAGGTTTTTAATCCAGCACTTGCAGTTGTTTCATTTCAGTGCTAATAGTCACCAGCACGTTCCAATTAACTGAGTTTAAAGTTGGATTAACTTTGTAATGAAATTTTTGTTGATTTTATGAAACATCTCCTTGAAAATGGCCACTTCAAGCATGGGTAGAAAAATCAAGCCTCTCTCAATATCCGAACAGCTGAACGTAATACAAGAATCAGCTGGTGTTGTTAATGTCCCTCAGAACAAAAAGGTAATGAACTAGGCATTCCTGTGAGTACATTTTCTGACAAAATTCTTGGATTATCAGGTACAGGTAAGAATGTGTTAAGACTGCTACAAACTACACAAATTTAGCATACATGTGCAGTATGTTCTTTTTTTTAAAAAAGAGAGAGAGAGAGCAAAGCCACCATGTGTGAATACAATGCTGCAAAGTACAACTCAAAAACCACCAACAGTGGACAAATCAAGGTCATCCTACTGATACTCATGACATTTCATTGTAAAACCGTTTCTTGATTTCTCGATTACAGTTATTCTGAAATAATGTACTTACCAACGTGAAATAGACATACAGCAACACTATACCAGTTATAGCCAATGCATAGTTCAGTAACGTGAAAATAAGCAGTGCTGCATACCTGTAATATAAAAATATGATTAAGAGTGATCAGCAGCGGAACTACAAGTTGTCCTCTTTGTTAAGCGGGGAAGCACGTTAAACACTCCAATTTTAAATTTACATGGCAACCACCCAAAAATTACCTAAAATCTGGGAAACATTGTTCTTATGGGCATTAGGCCAAAACCGTGCAGTAAGTGCATAAAGTAGTGAAAAACACAAAATGCAGGAACATAAAATCAGGGTATTATTGTATTATTAAAACGTCCAGAAACAGGAAACCAAAGAGGATTTGTATATATTAAATGGATAGTAAGAATGAGGATTTAGCCGACAGAAAACACTAAATCTCCAGAAGTAATGGAGAGAAGAGTAACTGTAGTACTGCAGTACAATGCAATGTTCTGTTTCCACTGCAAAAATGGTTAGACAAATGTGCCACAATGTTACATTAATTATACATTGCCTATCTTGTTTTGTGTCACTGTGATGTCATGAAATTCTTTACAGATGGTGTCAACACACTGCCGAATTCAGGAATACTGGCAAGACATATGACTCATACAATTCAGCCTTCAGTTAAACTCACAGGAAAAAATGTGCTACTGAATAACTAGGTCCGCATGGCTCGAAGTCTCAGCAGTAAAACATATGGCACACAACTTCCATGCCTATCCATGCACTGTGAGCAGTAGCTCCAATTCGCTGAAACCACATAGGCAGGTCATGATTATGCAGTTCATCAGCCAGGAAATTTTGCAGAATTTCATACCACTCAGCCCTAACAGTCACAACACACTACATATCTTGAGAGAAATAACGGCCAATAATTCCAAGGAAAGATACTGCCCACAACACTATTACTTTCAAGCTATGGAGTGGGAATGGACAAAGTTCACAAAGGCTGCTGGGGCACAGTACTAACTACTGTGTTTGTTCACATAACCTATGTATCCCACTTAAATGCTAATGAAACTACTTATTTATAAATTAACCAACCCCATGGAACGGAGTCCTTCTTGAGAACCTAAAATTTTATCAGCTAGTCACGAAATTCTTCACCTTATATGCAGTCTGAAGGTTCATTACCATGCACACAAGAGCCTTCCACTGGATTCAATCCTGAATCAGATAAATGGAGACCATACCCTCACACCGTGTTTTCTGAAGACCTATCATAACATCATCACACCAAGCTTAAAACTGTCTCAAATGACTGGTTTCACTACCTGCTATTTTGTTATTTCTCTTATAGAAGCTGACAACTTAGAAATGCTTCTAATAGCTGATTTGATGAGTTGTTTATGTTTTCTTATTTCTGCTATGTTTTGCACAAGTTTAAAACTCTGCAGTCCAAATTATTCTTCTGAATTTCAGCAGTCTGGTCCGAATTAATTTTCCAGGGAATTTCTGATCTTTAAATTTCAAGAGCAGCCAATGGGGAAGAGGAACTTAGGGAAAACGAATCTAAGGCATTGTAATGTGTCAATTTGAGCTCCATACCAGACCTAGTACAATGGAAAGCGCAGATGAGTTTGACTCAACATTAGACCCGTAGGGGTCAAGAATGTTTGCTCCCCAGGTTAAAGAATGCTGTTTTAGTACATTAACTACAAATATAGCACTACACTACATTAAGAAATGGCATTTACTAGTACTTACCAAACTTTGGATTCAGTTTCCTCATAGTTTCCAACCCAGCTCTCGGCCCAGGAATGGGCAAAATCGATAATGAGAATTAACTGGATGATGATAAACAGGAAACCTCCAATCATGCCAAAATACATCCATGTAGTTCCAAATGAGCCCTCAGGGATAAAGAATGCACCAACCATTCCACCAATCACCAGCAAGTACTTGATGGCCCAAAAACTGTAGTAAAATTATAAAATTAATTTATTAACAAAGATGATCATAGTGCCATTACAAGAGCATGGAGGTGCTTATGGGGTAGGTAGATCAAATTTACTATTACAAACTCAAATGTTCTTTAACTGTCACTGAAATTAAATTAAAGGCAGAAAAGTGGAATTTCAATGAGGGCTGCACATGAGCATCCATAATTGTAAGTCAGCAAGCAGCATTTTCAGTAATACACCATGTGAGAGGTATACCTGATATTAAGTGACGAAGGACTAACAACAACTACCAGACCAACTTTCTGTGACACTAACAGCATACTTGTAAAATGTACAAGCAGTTCTATGAACATGCTATAAACACTACTTCATTTATACACACACTTCCAGTGCTATGAATCAGGTGTTCTTCACATCACATTGAGGTAATTCTCAATTTATGATCCACCAACAGAATGTGATGTTATCAGTCCCAGGAACAACAGGTTGTCCCAGAGCCTCAGTAGCTGCCACACTATACACTGCATAATATCCTAGAAGAGTGAGACCTTAATCCCTTTCCAATTCATCACTCACCAATCCCTCTTACACTGGTATTATACACTCTGAGTACTTCTAACCTAAAGTAACTGAACTAAAATACACTTAGTTAACTAACTAACTAACTAACTCCAAGGGGCACAGTCCTCCTTGAAATGCTACTAGCTCCTCAGTTAGTCAATAAACTCCCTGCACTGCATGAAAACCTTTGGCAACTTATATCCTGTGTCACATTAACTTTTAAAAAGTCTATGTTTGTATAACAACATTTACATATGCCAACACACATCAAAAGTATCCCTCGATATTCATTTTATATATATGGGCAACAGGAAAATTTACTACAGATTTAAGTTATGCTAATTAATGTTTTATTTTTCACAACATGCCATTTGTTTAATAATTTTATCTTCTTCTGTTCAAACAACATAATGAACCTGGTTGTTTAAAGGTTAATCCAGTCCACACCCTCCCATCCCATTTCTTTAAACAGACATTTTAATAATATACTACCACCTCAGCACAGGTCTTTCGTGTGATCTCTTGCCTGTAGGTATTCCTACAACAACCCTATACGCAATTTTCTTCTTGCCCATACATGCCACATGCCCCATCCATTTCATCCTCCTTTATTCGATTACCCAAATAATATTTGGGTAGGAGTACAAATCATGAAGCTCCAATTATACAAGTCTCTCCAGGCTCTTGTTCATTCCCCTTCTCAGGCCCTATTCTCCATCTCCCTGAGGTACTGAAAGCAACCTCAAATATTATTTATTTCCTGTTCCTGTTTCATCATAATACCCAGCTTAGAATAACTTACTGTATACATTAAACCTACAGGACATAAACAAAAAAATTTTGCATTACAATATGGCAAACAATATTTCATACAGAATTTGTACATATAATCATCACTGAACTCCACAATAAATTTCACATCAGTTTTACTGATTATCAACAACATGCAGCCACCATGTTACTTTATATTCTTCAGAACATTACCTATAAAAAATTATCATTTCTTGGCAGTTCCTGCACCATGTATCATTTTAGAACACTACTACTAAGCAGTGGTACCAATGTTCCTGCCACAGAAGTCCACATTCTCCTATTACTGACTGCTGAAAATGTCAAAGTATGAAATTGGGACACACTCCAATAGTTCAACATTCTTACCAAATTTCTTGAAAACTGACCTACTGGTCCAAAGTTGAAAGGTTGCATGCATGCATGCACATGCAAACAAGTATGCATGCATGAGAATATACAGGCACACGTTTATAGACACCCCGCACCACAGCATAGCACAACACTGTTTCTTTCTTGCAGAAAGACAAGTATGCTAAAAGTCAGAAACCATAACCTACTCACTTAACCCCCCCCCAAAAGAGTGCAATTAATTACAAAATAAATCTCAACTGTCCTGTATCTATGCAATCCAAAGATGTTACTACATACCCATTTTGAATGCCAGCACGAGGGTCCTTTGATGTCTTAACACCAATCATAATGAGTGCCATAAGGAAGAAGAACGCTGAAAGGGCAAAGCAGAGGCGATACACTGCCAGATACCCCACAGCAGATTCACACTGCCATGATGGGTCATCAGACTTACAGAATGGTACCTAGAATAATTTATACAACTTCAGTTACAGGCAATTATGATAATGATATACACTGCCTCCTCATTTTATGACAGAAAAGAATCCCTTCAAAATTATATGTTATGTAAAAATTCACTAACTATGCACAAATTTCCCACTGCTTTAAATGCAATAATCAGCACAGGAACCAGAATTCACACATAACCAACAGTATGGGAATATAATAAACAATACACATTTATTTATTAATCCGTTCATTCATGATGATGGTGGCATCAACAACTGCTGCCATCACTGCCGCTGCTGCCACCGCCATCACCACCACCGACACCATATCAAGCTGAATTATGTTCTGGTACTGCTCTAGGCTTGTATTTGCAATGTTCCCACAATACCAGCTCTCCCGACCAAGGTTTCCTGTAGTTTTATGTAGTTCCTCTAGGCAACTGCACGGACAGTACCTTGATCAGACTTCTGCAATTCATCATTTATGAATCAACCTACATTTCACACTACATAACCTAAAATACTGCCAGCATAATAAACAATGATGAAAAGCACAATGACCTGTTCCAACTCCATCATAACTATACAAAATGTACTCATTTAATAACACTATAAGAATCTGTGCTTCAAAGTAATGATGTAAATCAAGATCACAAAAATTAATATTGTACTGTGAATACTATACAACAAACAATAACCCGCGTAACAGCAACTGGCTGTAAGAGAAGGGACGATGGGGAGAGCTCCAACACACACAGAGGCAACTTACCATGTTCTTGTTCTATCAAAAATAAATTTTGCGTACCAGTTAAAGAGTATTAATTTTTCAAAACCAGTAACATAAAGATTTAATGAAGTTAAACATCCACAAAATTGGAATGCAGTATTAATACAGTCAGTGCTATATATACAGCTCTGCAGTACAAACTTGAATATGTAGCTTGTACTTGGGTTACATCTCACTGAAACCTTGGTCTGTGCTAGCTACCCAGATTTGCCAGTTCACCACTGTCTAGGGAAACGCAAAATGAAGCAAAAATGCCCAACACATTAACGCTATGGTCACCTGGGTTATGACACCAGGTAATTTCAAGGGTAGTATATTGGAGACTTACACCACTTGCTTATGATATAAATTATTTCAAGAGAAGTTACAATGTCTTCACTAACCTACAACTACACATGATTATACCACCCTGTATGGTATTGTGTGACAACACTACTCCATGGGCATGCAGGACTGAAAATACTGACACAATTGTGGGTGATTAGATATTCCAAATATGGTTCACGATCCACACAGCATCTCTTGATGCACTGATAATTTCAGGAAAAATCATTAGCTGTTCCATATTTTAAGATATTCTGAATGTATGTCACAGGAGTCTACAAATTTTCCAAACTCTGGAAGCCACATCCAAACTGTTGGTTACAGAATGCTATAACTGTGGCAAAAATATAAGGTGCCACAAATGAAGTCGCTCGTAGTTTACATACAACTGGTTTAGCACTGTGCAGTTCTGTGGACCATTTTCAAGAACAGCAATGTCACTTGTGTAACTGCCAAAGCATGCAACCCTGATCAAGAAAGACAATTTTCAAAATCACTGCACACTGTAAATAAGAGAGCGATCAAAATGGATTAGGCTGTCAGAATACGTGAAGAGGTATAAACGGAGCGTCCGTAGAACTGCGCACTACTCAGCCGGGCTGATTCGGTTCGGTTCTGATCAGCTCGGCTCGGGTTGCAGCATGATGACGCCTAAGGCGTCTGGCCAATCCCTGCACGACATGTCATGTATTTAATGCGTAACTCGCAGAGAACGCGACGAGATGAGAGTGATCTGACGAAAGCGACACTCAGTCCTCACGACAAGAGCGACGTGACGGGATGCGTCGAGAGCAACGCGAAGCGATCAAAATGGATTAGGCTGTCAGGATAAGTGAAGAGGTATAAACGGAGCATCCGTAGAATGGCGCACTACTCAGGCGGTCCAATTCGGTTCGGTTCTGATCAGCTCGGCTCGGGTTGCAGTGTGAATGACGCCTTATTCTCTGTCATTAAATGCACAGTAATGGTGTAAGCAGATGAATATTACTAAATGGCCATTGTTTCTAAGGTACTTCGCCTACAAGGACTTTGTCTCAATGACATAAATAACCATAATTGTTCTTGTACCAAAATAATGAAATTCAAATGGTGACCAAGAAATGAAACAGTGGAGGCTATGGATCATGTTTTGCAGTACAAAAGACAATTCAAAACTGCACAACAACCAGACAGACGGAAACACAAGTGTCATAGGACAAGATAATATTACATTTAATACCAAGCTATATGTATGCTAGGTTCATATCACGAAATCTTTAGCCCATTTGGCTAACTGCAGTAAAATCACACTAGGCAGATGTAATGTTTTATAATCTGCAAAGGTTATGCAATGATGATGAACATGTCAGAACAGCCAGTTTCACGGCTGAAAAATGAAATCAATACTCCAAATAAAATTCAAGATATGTTACCACTGAGCTTATATGCTGACTTAATTAATGTTTCAGTGAACTGAATGCACCCATTTCAACTGGCAATGCACTGATACATTTGTTAACATAACTTACTTTTCTCAAAACATCTTGGAGACCTGGTGACAAGGTAACACAAGCTGCTATAGTACCCAGTAGCAACATAACTGCATACATAATGCGTGTTGATGTTGAATTGCGACATGTCGGGCAGGCTGCGCAGCAGAGACTACAGGCTGCACTCCCACAGCAACATGCCAGCTGTAATAACAATTAAGCTGCACTTACATAACAATCCAACAAAATTTTTGCTGGCATCCATGTTGGTTTTAAGTCCCATATATACTGTACATGAGAACTAAAAGTGAGGATCCTTGCACTTAATAATGATATATAGTATGATACAACACATAACAGGTCCTTTTCACAGCAAAATGTTCTTGCCCCAACCCAAAAGACACCCCTTGTTAGTTCTTAATAAATGCTTATACAAAATATTCAATTCCTCTATATAAAGAGGCCCTTTCCTATATCTGTGATACAAAGGCAGTCATGCATTATTTTTTTTGTACCTGTAAATATACACCATAATGAAGATGTCTTAAATACAAAAGCTCATAGTTCTTTACAGCACTAATTGCTTACAGTCAACAGTATTGGAATATTTCATAAAGTTCAATTTGCACTTCATGTAAAGTAGGAATTACAGTACAGGAAGGTACCACAAAACCAATATGCAATGATTCAAAAATACAAATTATATCACTAATGATCACACCTTGTTTACACATGAACGTGGTATTAAGTGCTTTGTGCTTATTTATTTATTTATTTTTATTTAAATTTATAATTCAAATGATCCACTATTGTGGATATAGAACTTGTCATTATTCTAGGAACAGGAAACAGTCAACACAGGTATAACAACTACTACACAATGTACATACAAAACTGATACATAACATGATTAAGAGAGTCTATAGTTATTTAGACATAATTACATCATTTAAACATAACAACCAAGATCACTCCTAGAGGCCCAGTCAAAATATTCTTCAAGTGTATAAAATGAACCCACGGAAAGAAACCTTTTGAGAGTTAGCTTAAATTTTTTCACATTCCGAAATAAATTCTTAATATTTTGAGGAAGGTAATTGGATATTTTTATTCCTGAATAATAAATTCCTTTTTTATATTTCGTCAATCTTGTTAATGGAGGATATAGGTCAAACCTAAGTCGGGTTCTAATTGAGTGAACATCGGAGTTTATTGTAAATTCATCTATATTATTAACTACAAGCAATAGTACTGACAATATGTACTGCAAGTACAGCGGAAGAATATTTAGCTTTTTAAACAACTCACGACATGACACTCTAATGTCTACCTTCATAATAATTCTTATTACTCTCTTCTGCAATTTAAAAATGTTCTTACTGTAGGGTGAGCTTCCCCAAAAGACAATACCATATGTTATAATGGAATGCACGTAAGCAAAATATACTATCCTTAAGTTTTTTGTAGACATAATGGTTTTCAAAAGTCTAATTACATGACATGCTGAGTTAAGTTTAGAATTTAACTGTTCAATATGTAAATTCCAGGATAGTGTACTATCCAAGGTAAGTCCCAGAAATCTTGGTACTTAACGTATTCGTAATAGGGTTACCTTTATAACTAAGTTGTATGTCTATGAGAAGCTTTGATTTTGTAGAGAAATGCATATAGTATGTTTTATTGAAATTTAATACTAATAAATTTGTTTGGAACCAATTGCTTATTTTCTCAAGTACTGTATTAATTTCCTCCTTAAAAGCTGAAATTTTAGGATGAGTAATAATTATACTAGTGTCGTCTGCAAATATAGTAGGTTTAGATATATGCTTATCGTTTATTATGCCCGGCAAGTCATTAATATAGAGAAGAAAGAATAAGGGGCCAAGAACCAAACCCTGTGGTACTCCTTGTTTTACTTTTTCCCATTCAGAGAAATGATTATTTGAATATGTATTCTTTATTCTCACTCTTTGATGTCTGTCATTCAAGTATGATTTTATTAGATTCTTTGCTTTACCTGTAATACCACAGAACTCCAGTTTAGACAATAAAATGTTGTGATTTACATAATCAAATGCTTTGGTCAGATCACAAAAAATACCTCCTACCCATTTATTACTATTAAGCGCTTCCAAAATATTGATGATTAGATTATATGCAGCTGTTTCTGTAGATGAGTTGCTCCTGAAGCCATACTGTTCCCTTGCTAATATGTTATTGGTATTTATATGACAATATAATCTCTTATAAATAACCTTCTCAAAGACTTTTGAGAAGGATGTAAGTAATGATATTGGCCTATAATTTGATATTTCTGTCTTGTTACCTTTTTTAAATACTTGGTTTATCTGAGAATATTTTAATCGCATAGGAAATATGCCTGTAGACAACATTCTATTACATATATATGTAAGAGGAGATACAATAAAAGGTAAACTTATCTTTAATATTTTCATTGACATCTCATCATAACCATGTGAATTTTTCCATTTAAGTGATTTAATTATTTCTCTAATTTCCTGAGAGGTTACAGGTGTAAGTTTTATACTTGGAAATTGACTGGTAAATACTTGGTATAAGTAATTGAGTGGATAAACTGCATCTGATGAAACATTTATATTAACCAATTTGTTTGTACCCATTTTATCGATGACTGTTGTGAAATAAGTATTGAATATATTGGCTATGGTTTGGTGGTCTTCAACTACAATTCCATCCACATTCATAGGGGGTATCTCATCCTTTCTTATTTTTTGTGTTTCTGTTTTGACAATGTTCCACATGGTCTTCACTCTATTATTTGAGTTTGTAATAAGTTTATTATAATGTAATTTTTTGGCAGTTTTTGTAACTTCAGTTAAAATTTTACAGTATGCTTTATAGTAGCTACTGAATTTAGGATTTTTTATTCCTCTACAGAGCAAGAACAAGTCTCTTTTATGTTGACATGATATCTTAATTCCTGTTGTTATCCAAGCTTTCTTGACCCAAATAGGATGACATTTCTTAAAAGGAAAACTGTGGTAGAATATTCTCAAGTAGGTGTAGAAAACTATTAAATAATGAATCCACACTACCTTCAGTAAAAATTTCGTCCCAGGACACATCGCTTAAGTTTAATTTAAAGTCTGATATTGTAACTTCATTAATTAATCTTTTAGAGTAGTGATGTTCTCTCGAGTTTTGAATTTTTAATTTATCCAATATAAGAATCTGTGTATCGTGGTCCGATAGCCCATTCAGCAGTGGATTAATAGTATAATTTTGATTTTTAAATTTGTCAATGAATATGTTATCAATTGCAGTGGATGAGCAATTTTTATTTCTAGTAGGAAAAACCACTAAGCTATATAAGCCGTATGATGCTAAAAGGGCATCTAACTGTCGTTTATTATTGGTGTTGTCAAGATAATTAATATTTATGTCACCACATATAATTATATTTGTAGAATTAGTATGTAATTGATTAAGAATTTGTTCTAAAGAGGTTAAAAAGTATTCAACATTTCCAGATGGTGGTCTATAAACACATAAAACAATAATTTTGGAAGAGGAAATCTGTAATTTTCAGCACATACCTCGAAGTCATGATCATTACAAAATAAGGCTAGATCATTATTTAAATATGTTAGCGTTTCATGCACAAATATAGTTACTCCACCACATTTACGGTTCTTCCTGCAATATTTAGTCCCAAGGATATAACCCTCAATAAATGTATTCATTATTTCATAGTCACGTAGGTGGGTTTCAGTGAAACACAGTAAATGTGGAATTTCAGTAGACCAACAATTTAACAGTTCTTCTATTTTGTTATGTAATCCCCTGATATTTTTATGAAATATAGTTTAGGCCATTTTACTATTCTTGCTAGGGACACTGGTTTTACTAGGGTGATCAAGGTTCCTATATGAAGTTTCCATATCTTGTTTCACTATTTTGGGGTCCTTAATTATATGAATCTTATTGTAATTATTATTATTAAAAAAAAACACAGAGAGAGAGAGAGAGAGAAAGTGTGTGAACAAGAATGCTCGGCTATCTTAAGGAGAATTTACCGTACAATACAAAGAGAAAAAGTTAAATGAATACAGATTCTCTACAGCACAGTTACAGCCTCCTGCAGATTAAAGTATCCACAAGTCACTGCATATCTGAACACTGACTGTCTTACTGACTGGAAAATCCCAGGTGTTGTATATAACATCTGAAAGCCATTAGATATCCAATGCTGCAAGTCCTGGATGTCATTTTTTCCTGTAGCTTAAACAATACTCTTTATATGTTCCCAGATACAAAAATCTAAGAAAGTTAAATCCCAAGAAGGAGAAGGTTATGCTCTTAGTCCATCACTTTTCAAGAACACACAAACTGCAAGAAGAAAATGATATGGAGCACCATCAAGAATAAACCACAAACCAATCCTGGTCAGCAGATCCACATATTGCAATAGGTATGGAAGAATTCTTTTTAAGGAATCACAGTAAACAATGCCAGTCATATGCAGTGGAAGACAGTAAGGTTCAAGACGTATGTCCCTTACAACTCCTCCTCACACATCCAGAAGAAACTATCCCTAGTACCTGCAGTGCAACATTTAAAGTGAATTTTCATCTCGTCATACACAGTTATTACAGAAATTGATTATAACATCTCATAAAAATCTTCCCTTGACTGTAAATAAATTAGAGAGGAATGCAGTATTACCATTACATTTGCTAGGAAACCATTCAAAAAAGGTTCTTCTTGGAATATAACTTGCTGTCTGAAGTCCTTGCACTAAATGCAAATGACAGGACAGAAGAGCACTGTGAGCAGGACTTGCTAAACTGCATTCTGTTGAACTCCCTCACATGTGCCTATTCTCCTTATGCTCATCTCAGGATTCATAAATCACATCAATGATCCTCTCTTCTTGTTGAGGTGTCAATACCATTTATAACTACCTGTGATCATCTGGCCACAGGAAATGTACCATTTTCCTCTAGTCATGTATCAACAGAAGACAAACTTTTTTGGCCTGAAATTCGATAACCAGGAAAGTGTTTTTGGTGCATATGATGTGCTTGATGTGGCTTAGCTAAACAGCAGATACATGTTGGCCATTTCAGAATAAGTGTACCGAATCATTTCACCAATCTGACACATGCCATCAAATTAACAAACTGATGTGAGTCCGGTACAAGCAGACTGCATGCCGTCTTTCTCCAATAACACAATGAAAGTAATGAACACAGTGGTGCAAGTTGCAGATCAACTGTGCTGAAGCTCAGGGGCAACATTTTGAGCATTTTCTGTAACCTGCAGCAGGGTACAACATGGAAACCATGTTACAGAGGACCTAAGTTCATTTAACACTATTATAATGCTGTGCATATTCTGCAGCAGGACAGTGCAACAGGTATAAGAGATAACAATTATATCCACTGTTCATATTATTTTTGGTGACAGCATCATAAGCATAAAACTGTGGTCTCTCCATTCACAAAAATGTGAACCCACGTTGAATTACCTGTGAGGCACATTCAAGTATAAAGTATATCATAATATTACTTGCACTGAAGACGATGTGAAAAAAGAAAAGAATTCAGGAAAGTGTCTTCTATTTCACAAGCAGAACTTCCATGTGCAATCAAAAATGTCTGTTAGGTGTGACGCACATCAACAAGTCAAAAGAAATTGTTTTCAGCGCCTTCTTTGAACATGTAAGTATTAACTGCAACATATTCATCTAAAAGGTATGAAATGCAACTAATGGCAGAATTAAAAAGCAATGAGTACGATGTTGCTGGCCAACACATGAAACCATGTGTAATGATTAATGGTATGGGCCAGATAAACTATGGACTCTACACTTCTGCTTGCAAGTGAATTAATAATAATGTTATCACTTGTTGTGGAACAATTCGATAAACTTAAAAGAAATTCGCATGTACACAATTTACACAAGACATATATATATATATGACCCAAACTAAATTTTAATGTCACTACATGTCCAAAAGGAGAGAACTATACATGTATCAAGTTATTCAGTAATTCTCCATCAAAAGTTCAAATCATGATATAAAGCACTCAAACTGCAATTAAACAGTATCTCTTATGTACTACGTTTAAGAACTTACCTAAAAAAAATTCATATGCTTCACGCAGACATATATAAAAAACGGCCTGAACTAGCATATTTTCACTTAATGGTATTGGTATATAATTTCCAGAACTACATACTGACATTTACAACCGAGTCAAGTAATTACTTCAGGCTAATGTGAACGAAGTTTCGCTGCTGGGCTATGATGTGTTCCCCATATGAGAATTCAGGTCTTCTAGGACCTGTGAGCAGTTCCCGATGTTTTGAAGGAACATACTGGCTTGGCCTCTATCCTTTGGTTTAGCAAAAAGGATTTATGAAATGTAAATACACTATATTCGATTACCTGCGCAGCAGAACAAAGGCCCAGAACAGCTCCCATCTTCAAATACCTGCGTAGACAGGATTATACTCGTATTCAAAGTGTTTAACCTGTCCTGCCAAACGTTTTATAACAAAATCTTTTCACGTTTACCTATTTCGCAACAAAATACAAAACCCTTGCAATCTACCACAAGAAACAAACCACTCACGTTACTAACAAACTAACGCCATTGAGTCAGCGCGATACAAATCGATATTGTTTACCTTCAACGTTCGTCAGATCCATGGATCGTCATGGATCGACGTTGCAGCTGTTGTTTTACGTTATTCCTACCACCGATCTCCCGCCAGGCTTAAAATAAAATGTGTCCGTGACAATTACTCCACAAATCTATTACTTCTTCCTTATTGTGCCATTAATTATTCTAAATGTCATACTAAGCGCAGTAAAATGCACGGTGAGCATGGCAAATTTATAGCGTATTATACGCAAAGGCAAACAGTGCTCTGTATTTCTTGTGCGGGACTTAATACAACAACTTGTAAAATGCAAGTGCCAAGTTTTGATACAACTCCGTATGGTTACATGTGGGTATCAGATGTGTTCGATACTCTATGAAATACATTTTACTGCTGGGGAATTTCAGCCTATCAACATTATCATCTACTGTGCAATTTGGCTCAAGCAACAATACTTCTAACGTGTATTCAGTAGGTGCTAGGTTAGAATCTCAGCTGTCCTTTAAGTTCTTTGTAGTTTTCTTCCGTCTCTCCGAAGTAAATATCAAAATAGCACCTGATTTTAGGTCATGACTGCTTCCTTCCTTTGAGACTCCGAAATATCATTCCGTGTCATACATTACATATTGTGGGCCGGGATAGCTCATTTGGTATAGCAACTCCCGACCGGCTGGACGGTCCGGGGATCGAATTCCAGTGGGGGCGAGATTTTCTGCACCCGTCCAGAACTGCCCTGGTGCCCACCGAGCCTCTTATACAATGTGTACTGTGTCTCTTTCCCGGGGGGTAAAGCGGCCGGGGCGTGGCGTTGACCACCCACCCCCATTTAGCACCTCCGTGGCCTGTGCTAGGGTGAACCTTGCCTTTTACAACATTACTTATTATGGTGTAGTTCTTTATTAACACAAAAATCAAAACCAACAAAACACTGTTGGAGGGAAAAAATACAAAATGTCTGTAATTAATCTCCTACATGTGTTATCCATATGGGAAATTATCAAGCAGCTTCCAGCAGTAGAGTATGAAGTGTATCAAGATTTAATAATGCATATAGCATTTAACCACAATTATATTTAAATGTAAAATGAAACAAAAAGTGATTAAAATTCTTTATCTATATCTTAAACTTACTTTTAACAGTCACTGGAAACTGTTACAGAAAAAGAAGCTGTTCTACTACAGAACTATCATAGTAAATCAAATTTAAGTTACAGGTAACAGATATTTTAATCAGTCTTGGCCACTTTAATTTGGCACAAAACACAACCCTTCTCACATGCAAATCACTTGCAGAACACTGTGACGTAACAAACCCAATTTAATATTAAGACAAGTCATCCCCCTCATATTTTCAGTCTAATCAGAAGTACGATAAATTGAAACACAATTTATTTCAAAAGCAAGGACAGCTGCATGTATTTGCTACCATTTAGCAGTCTTCAGGCTGAACTACAAAATTAGAAGAAATGTTCACAGCTGCATGGGTTTTAAGATCTCAGAACTCAAAGGCCTTCTCTCCAAAACAACACTAACACCTCTACCCTACTTTTAATTTTTAAATACCACTTTTGTCACATATTTAATATCTTTTTTTCAGTAATGTTTAATATCTTACACAAAGGCACAGTCTTATAACCTCCAAATTTTTCCCAAGACTGCATATTTATGTTTTGTTTTTGAAATCTCAACCCCATGCAGATGTTAATGTTACTTATTGTCTTGTAGTTCTGATGATGGCTAAATATAAGCTGGAACATGTAGGTGACCTTGTTTTGGAAATAAATTGTTGTGTTTGAATCCATTATACTTCTAAAATTTAAAACACACCCACAATCATGTGGTTCTATATATATACACACACTATCAAACACCTGGACAGGCACATAAACTGTACACTCATCCTAGACTGGTTGTCGACCAATGTGGCAGCATGGATGAGGTGTACCAAACATGTGGAATAAGTAAGATCCTGGTCATAAGTTACCTTCCTCACAGCCTTTGCGCAAAACCTGTTTTCACACCACCACTATCTACACCAACAAATTGTGTCCTCGCCTAAGGTATGTTTACAATCAGAGGGCAGAACACCTACACAACTGAGAGTGAAGGCATCTTATATTGCATTATAAGACATCAAACACAAATTAGAAACACATTCTCCAAATGATTCATGTAATCTGTGCAGGTCTATCAACATATGTAACATTTGTCACTGCCCCTAGTGGTCTAATTGGTGGGCTGCTACTGGTTAAAAGTAAGAAAACTGAGACAGTGCGTGTATGGAGGTGGGTGCCAGGGGTGGCTGAAAAGACTATTCAAAACTGCGGGATGTGCCGTACTTTTCATCAGGACAGTTCTTGTTCGGCAACATATTTGCATAAACTAATGCACTATACAAAATTAAATAATGCAGTACGGCATCGACACAGTGTGAAAACTGCTTATTGCATGCAGTTGGGAAGTGCTGGTACACTTTCACAGATGGCTCTCACATCATAGTGTTTTATTTGCCTATGTGAATCAAATGTGGGAAGCTGGTCAGATGTGCATTGCAATAAAAATACACTGACTACACACAATGAATGCTCTGATCACATGTCTCAGCAAAAGCAGAAGTGCATCAACTCTTTCTGATTGCAAAGAGTAGCAGACAAGTTGCATGTAAAGTTCACCCTGTGCCAAGGATGAAGAACCAGAGGGGGAGTACAGGTATATCTATCTTTCTGCAATCTTGGCACAAGTTGAAGGCAGGTAGTCAATGCTGCACCCTGGATGCTCTACCCCTGGGAGGGAGACCCACTACCCACTGTACAGGAAGCTGAATGGGCCCCAGGGCTGGCCCAGATGGGTACAGAAAATCTGGCCCCTACCGGGATATGATCCCCAGACCACCCACTCATTAGCAAGTTGCTATACTGACTATGGTATCCCAGCCCACCTAGTTGCAAGTATGCTGTCATAAATCACTTATACATATTTGACATCTGCATCCAGTGTTGACAGCATACAAAACTTCTGCCCTGACACATATTAGGTATGAAAGGTCTACACACACTGCATGAAACAATAATAACACCATACAATAATGTAACTTCCTACCCATCAGTTTGTACAGTAGTTGTTGATAATACTCTTGGTTAAAGACTGGCAGATATCCATGTTGACAGATCTAAGGTTCTCACACCAGTGCTGTTGAAAATGCAAATCTGAGATTTTATGTTTGTGTGACTGTGGTATTAGTTAAGTCTAAAGCGTGTGGCAGCCTGTAAAGTGTTAGTGCACTGCTGGTTACTGCCATTGATCTTGATGGCAATGTAGTTCAGAGTTAATTGTTTGTCCCTGCAGATCTTATTACACCAAACAGCTGCAATTGTTCTGTACAGTCTTCTTGTAGTATTCTTATATGAGTGAACACCTTTTGCCTGTTTGGTACTTATAAATTTGATGTTTGTATAACCATGCATCATTGATACAATAATATAAACAGCCAACTAGATGCAGCAATAATAATTTTATTAATAACAGCTCAACATGTTTCTGGCGATAATTTCGCCCATCCTCAAGAGCAGTAGACTGTGTTTACAGCTTGTGGTAAACACAGTCTAATGCTCCTGGGGATAGGAGAAATTATCGCCCAAAACATGTTGAGCTGATTGAAATTATTAATAAAATTATTATTGTTGCATCTAGTTGGCTGTTTATATTACTGAGATTTGATGTAAATTCATAAACAGCTGTTGACCAAACAGCAACTTTCTGGATCCTGGAGATGGAGGCGCCAAGCCCATCCAGAATGTAATAACAATCAACACGGCATCATATCCCAGACAACTTAAATCTCCAATATCAAATTTATTAAGTCAATACTTGCCTCTAAATACTAATAGACTAAATTACTTAAAAACCAGATCACAGGAGGGATGCTGTAAATACTAGCCATCATATTCACTTTGCAGAATATATGAGCAGGCGTGCAGAACTCTTGCGATTGGTTCCCTCCCATAAGGAAGTGCAGAACATGAACAGCAATGAGAAAATGTTCTGGCACAACTGCAGCGAAATCCACGTCCAAGTATATGTAGAATTTCCAGGATGACTGCTGCAGCAGATACAGGTATGGAGAACTTTGCATGATGACAGTTTCTATTCATATTCTCCTGGTAGAATACAATTCTTACCAGATCATGCCATGTGTCTGTAATTCTGTGAATGGCAGCAACTATGGACACAAGTTCAGCCTGACATTCTGCTCACAGATGAAGCTCAACTCACCCAGGACATTATTAAAATGCTAGGAATTTGCACCCCAGGCACAGGAAAACCACATTAAATAGCATAACACTATATTCAGCACTGATTTTCAGTTAACATGTGCTGTGTAGTAGTGGTAGTGGTGGTTGTGGTGGTGGTACTAGAAGTAGTAGCAGCAGCAGGCAATAACCTGACTAGATCACATGTTATCATGACATGTTGAAAAAGCTCAGTATTAACAGGAATATTCTGAAAAATTACCACTTTATTCAGTGGATGTGCCTCTTGCAACAAGAAAAGAATATGGCTGTAACATGACAGACCACCTTCACAATTTGGCAGAGGTAACAGAAGTTTTGAACACAAATTATGAAAGAAGATGGAGAGAAAGGAATGGACTGATGGCTTGTCCCACACAGTCCCCTAACTTGAACTCTAGATTTCTTCTCTGGTCTTACATGAAATCAAGGGCATATCACAAATGGCAGATGAGAAGCAATGCATCTGTTACTAGAAGACATAAATAAAGCCACTGTTGGTATCAGAAATAAACTGGGATGTATGAAGCAGCAATATGCAATTCCACACCTAGCAATATGCATGTGGTCTAATGACAGGTTCATTTCCAACATGTATTGCAATAATATTGAAACTTCTGAGGAAAAAATGTAGCCTGACACAGGAAGTTTTTGGTGCAGTGGGATATTAAAACACAAATCCACAAATTGTGAATGCTGTATGTGAAGGTACAAACATGGTGATACAAGAGTTTTCAGGTCTTTCCAAAATACAGTTCTCATTCAATGGTGCCCCAAACAATGTTATTTTGTTTTAATGTTGACAAAGTTTAGTGATTAGAGATGTGTTGAATGTTGCTTGGACTCAGATTAATATTGTTTTTACCAACATCTGGCAGGATCTCTAACCAAATTATTGGGTATTTGTATAATTTCTTACAGGAAAAAATGTTCTGTTCTAGAATGTTTCACACTGCTGTGATTTCCTGGAACCTCAACATTAAGTGAGGACTCACTGTAAATGGAAACCAAACCTCCCTAGCTCAGGTCCACCTGAAATACTTCTTCCTGTCTTCAGCAGCTATTGTAAAACTGCCTTTCATTGAACTATGGGCTTCATAGTCTACACTGTAAAATGGCATTTATATTTTCAGTATCATATATACAGAATTAAAATAAAATTATAAACAAACATATATGTATTAGAAATGCTAATTAGTCTTTAAAAAACCTCTCTGTAGCAAAGACTAATACCTGGGCCCAAAGAATTTTAATTTCATTATGCAGATTCTACAATGTACCATAATTTCATTCACAAAAAGAATCAGACAAATACTGGTACACAACTGTACTATCCATTCTATCACCAATTGCCTGGTGTATTTCCAGTGACACAGCTGATAAGAACACAACTATTTTACCACACACACACTGTATGGTGAAAAGAGAAGTTCTTTAGATAGAAGACTGGTATACCTTCATTAACCATCAAAATGTATATGAAATGGAATCAATTTGTTTAACAATAAAAAAAAAAATACACGTATTTCAGTCTGATGACAATCATAAATAATTGTTTATTGAACAAGTCACCAACAAATGGGTCAGTTCTTAAGTGCACCTGAATGTAACAACCAAACAAAAAGATGGGTGTTCAGAATGGTAAAAGCATACCATAAATTTTATATGACACATAAGCTACATTATATACGCAAAGTCCTACTTGTACCCACGTCACAGAAAATAATGATAAAAAATATAAAGACCCCTGTGATTAATATAAAAATATATGTGTTTGTGTAACATAAAACAAAATGGGAAAATAGAGCGCACAAGGACAAAATAAGATGTAACCACTGGAACTGTGTTACTCTCATATGCAGCTCCATTATCCATGTGCTCATGAAGTCATTTCTCCTCTGTTTATATGTACATTGAATCTAACTACAAGGGTAAAAGGCAAACTTTTTTCATATTAAATATCTATCACAGATCTGTTTATAAACGACACACACTTTATACAGAAACTGTACAGACGGACACCAATAATGATGGCAAAATTTAAAATAAAAAAAATGCACAGCTAAGCAGCAGCACTGTGTGTGCAAGTGACAAGAAAAATAAATATATACGTGTGATTTATGCACATGAAAATAAAATGGAACACACGAGTACAGTATGATGATGATGATTATTATTATGACAATACAAAACTCAAATTTATAAAGTGTGATTTTTGGGCATAAGGATAAGGATGCTAGATCAAACTCAAAATTACAGTGTTTTTTTTTTTTTTTTTGAGTCTGAAACCACCACACCCAATGCAATTTGCTTACATAATGCACCAATTTACCACAAGCTACAAAGGGGGGGGGGAATTAACTGTTGTCACCTGTGTGTCATAATCCCTTCAACAGGGAGTGCTGTAGTAATAATACCACACATCATCCTTAATAAACTATACAGATGACAAAATTCTTCAATCATCATTTCACTCTTAATTTTACTGTTGCCAAGGTATTTAACAGGCAGCATAAACAAGCAACTGACTAACAAAAATAATCCCAATGTTCACTTGTTTTCACTGCATCTGCAATTTTACTACACACTTCGTCATTGTAGTTGCTAGTATCAATTTAGTATTGCGTTTGAAGGTCAATTTACACCATTCAGAATCTCATGTAGTGCTTGCTGTTGTTCACTTGTCAGCTGTGTGATGCAAGCTTGAAATATGTCACTGTTTTCCTGTGTAAACAAAGAATCAAAGTTAATTTTCAGCAGCAAATTATACTAGTGTGGAACAACTACAGGGGAAACTCTGAGAGTATAACTGTAAAACAAGCCTGATGCATTTGTAACTCCCACTATTGTACATGACCTATGTTATGTTACTCATTTAGTTATTTTTTTGTACTCACATATAACATGTGAGATACACATATGTACTACCATAACTGAGATACTAAAATGTGTAAAGCAGATCTACAAGACAGGCAGAGTTTGTTAGCGGACACAAAACTCAATGCTGAATGCTCACTGAAGAAAAAATGGACAATGGGGTTGAACAATTTCTTCACACATCTCTTATGTAATGATGCAGATTACTGCAACTTTCGTATGAACATCCAACATAAAAACAAGTACTTTAATAATATTCATACTGTTCATTGTGCTTGCAGTCACTGATACACACCAACACTGGCACAAAATGAAACTGTTAAGTTATCCATAAGCACGAACCCTCCTACACGTTTCAGGGAAACGTCAATACAAAGGAAAGTATAATATTCATGCATCAATTTCATATGTACAATGTTAAACATATATAATAGGGGGGGGGGGGGGAAGTTATTAAAAAC